>Ga0247812_10000175_pt1 | contig 72391 bp, 60 predicted proteins | sample UWRJL149409B1_FD_178011 | JGI IMG/M metagenome (GOLD analysis project Ga0247812, IMG submission 178011) | Plant litter microbial communities from Arlington Agricultural Research Station in Wisconsin, United States - UWRJ-L149-409B-1 | ecosystem: Environmental > Terrestrial > Plant litter >...
ATCAGGAATACACTTTGATCCCGGCGCATCTCTTCCGACATGGCGTCGCGAATGGCATCTCTAAATGCTATTTCTTTCATCCGTAATTTTATGATTATTTAATGGTCGGTGGTTCCCCACTGGGATGTTACCAGGCAAATTGATCCAAAGAAGATTCATTTTTATAGCGCCTGATGTCATCAAAATAAGGTTATTTCTACTGGTTTCGAAAATGATGTGGTAAAATTAGAGAAACAAGGTCAATTCTCAAATTGTTTAAACAACCATTCTGTGAAAAGTAAAGATATATTACGATTTTAAGTCTTAATCCATGGGAATTACATCCACCTGAACAGATAATGTATGTTTGCCTGAACTGAAAATAATTCCTTTCAACGGCGGAACGTCGCTGTAATCTCTCCCCCAGGCTGTAATAATGTGACGCTCACCGGGAACAACGTTGTTTGTCGGATCAAAATCACACCATCCATAATCCGGAATAAAAACCGAGATCCACGCATGGGATGCATCAGACCCCTGCAGTTTCTTTTTGCCGGGAGGAGGAAGTGTTTCCAGATATCCGCTTACATACCGTGCCGCAAATCCAAAGCTGCGGATGCAGGCAATAGCCAGATGGGAAAAGTCCTGACACACGCCCTTTTTTGCAGCCAGCACATCCCGAATAGGCGTATGAATGGTTGTAAAATCAGGAACAAAAGCAAATTCTGTAAAAATTTTCCTGCTCAATGCATGTACACATTCGTAAAGCGGACGGTCATCCTGAAAACAATCTTCAGCAAAGTGAATGATCGCCGGGTCCCACTTGATTAACGGACTTGGCAGCAAATATTCAAGCAATGAAATTTTCAGTGCACGATCGTGCATAAAGCGTTTCCTTGCCTCTGCACAGGATACATCCGAACGGATAGGGGCTCCTGTCGTTTCTGTCAGACATTCAACAATACTGGTCGTTTTTACCGTCAGTTTTTTATGTGGTGAATGCAGTGAAAAGTAGTGCGTCGTATTTCCGTAGTAATCAACCCGTTCTTCAATTTCAGCCGGTGCCGGCGTCACTTCCATCGTAAAATCCTGACAAAGCTGTTTAGGCAAAGTCCTTGGCGTAAGGCATACCAGACTGTGATAAGTACTCACAGGCTCCACGTAGCGATACTCTGTTAAATGGGTTAATTTATATTTCATCGTTCTCTATCGGTTTAAAAAACGAATGCTGCATGATGGTATGGCTGAAATACATATTCGTCAGCGCCATGGATACGGATGAAATCAATCCGGACACCTCTGACATCAGGTTAAATAATTCTTCCCGTTCCAATGTCACCGGATCATAGTGACTTAGCTCCTGAATGCTCGCAAGTTTGATTAGAGTGGATGCTTTCAGAACAGATTTCTGCGCCTCGTTCATTCTTTCACCTGTAGTTCCCGGCAACGATCCCAGATTTGCTTTGAGCGAGTCAAGCAGATAAACAATTGAATACGGCAGCGTTTTTTCAAGCAAAACCATATCCAGCATAGCTTCTACACTCAGTTGCGATTTATAAATCTGGCGATAATTAACCAGCAAATGATGGTTTAGCAGTGTTGCTTCAATCAGTTCGTTTTCAACATTTGCTTCATTTTTAACTCCGAAGTTAGACTGTATAATACTCAGTTTAGAAAGAATACGTTCAATGATTTTCCCGGTATCCAGCAGCAGATAGCTATTATCCCGCGGCATTGTTTCAGACATTACACCCAAAAAAGTCAGCATACTGTTGTAGAGCTTATCCAGGCTTTTCTGGATATTACTGCTGTTCATCGCTGAAGCATTTTTTATCTCCTGAAAACTATTTTCAATCAGATCGACAATATGCCAGATCTCAATATCCCACTGATTTCTGACTGCGCTAACGGCGTGTAAAAAGGACGAAACATTAGAAGCAACGGTACCCGGCCGGTAAACGTCAGAAGCCAGTTTGATAATTTCAATATACGGTTTTTGTAATAATCCCTGATTCTCATCCCCCAGAAATCCGGGATACGTTGAGGACAAGTGTGTCAGTGACTGAAGTAAAATTTTAATATGTTCCTGTTTGGAAGAGCCCCCAAAGTTTCGGTCAATGTTAAGTACATTAATCACAATGTTCATAAACTTGGTAACCGCCATTGTCCGCTCGCAATAACGTCCTACCCAAAAAAGATTTTCGGCACTCCGGCTTGGTACTGAGACCTGTTTTTTATAAGAAGGCGTAACCGGAAGAATTATTTTTTCCTGAGGCTGATCCGTTCTATCCGAAACAATCCAGGTATCCTTCGATAATCCGCCATACTGATTGGAAATAACGAAACGATCTTTTACAGGAGAACTGCGGGTCAGTCCGCCCTGCATGACATGGTATCCTTTTTCATCCGAAACCAAAAAAGCGCGGATGGCCGCATAACGCGGTTCAATCAAACCATCCACCAGCGAAGGTGTTGTACTCAGACTAACCTCTTCCTGCGCAATGTATTCGTGCGGACGCTGAGTCAGCGCTTTTTTTAAATCTTCTTTATCTTTTGCGGTAAGCAGACGGCCATAAACAGACCGGAACTTTGATTTCCGGTTTGCCTTTTTGATGATCAGCTTATCAATATTATTTAAAACAAAATTTAGCTCTTTGGGTTGTCCGCACCACCAGGTTGCAACAGAAGGCATAATAAGATCTTCGCCTAAAAAATAACGGCAGATATTATGCATAAAAGCCAGAAATGCATGGTTTTCCAAAACGCTGGTACCAGGCGGATTCAGAACTTTTACATTTCCCTGACGAATGGCATGCAGCAAACCTGGAACGCCCAGACGAGAATCTTCACGAAGTTCCAGCGGATCACACCAGTCATCGTCAATACGCCGAATGATAACGTCTACACGTTGCAAACCCTCAATGGATTTCAGCCAGACATAACCGTCACGAACCAGCAAATCATCGCCCTGAGCCAAAGTGTATCCCAGATAAGACGCCAGATAAGCGTGCTCAAAATAGGATTCGTTATTTGGCCCGGGTGTCAGATAAACGATATTCGGTGCCTCTTTGGTTTTTCCGGACAATCTGGAAACCGTGCCCTGAATGCTGTTAAAAAACGGCGATAATTTGCTTACGTACATACCGTCAGCAAGCTCCGGCAGCAGTTTGCTCATTACCACACGATTTTCCAGAGTATAACCTGATCCCGAGGGAGCCTGCGTGCGGTTATCCACAATCCACATTTGTCCGTCCGGGCCACGGGCCATATCCGCTGCGTACAAAACCAGTTGATTAGGTACCGGAAGAATTAAATCGGCACAGGGACGAGAAAACCCGACATTATCAAAAACAAGTTCTGCAGGAATGATCGCATCCCTGACCAGATTTCTTGGCCCATAAACGTCCCGGAGTATCAAATCAAGCAATAAGGCTCGCTGCTGCAAACCTTTTGCAGTCATGTTCCATTCTTTTTGTTCAATTAAAAAAGGGATCGGGTCCAGTTGCCAGGGACGGTTTAGGCCATCAACTCCGTCATAGACATTATAGGTAACCCCGTTTTCACGGAGTTTATCAATAATCTCCTGATTTCTGGTCTTTAACTCGTCAATTCCAAGCTTTTCCAGCGTCGCAAAAAGAGCTTGCCAGTGTGGTTTCACACGACCTTTTACATCCAGAATTTCATCGTACGAGTTTAACCCGCTGCGATAGGTTTGTAAAAGATTTACGGAAGCTTCAGTAACCATACTAATTCAACTAAAAAATTTATCAGAGGGCACGAATTATTTCGCTTTCCAGTATCTTCTCAAATCCAGCGTATTCGGATATTCCGGATCAATTAATTCAACCGGCGTATCACTTTTCAGATCCTTCTTCGTTTCTGCAACAAAGCGGGAAACAGCTGGTGTTGACTTATCCATAATCGGAATTTCCTGACCGAAAGAAGGCGTATGCCCAAAACCCTGAAATAAACTGATCTTTCTGGATTCCGCTTCAAAACTATTTACAGGATGTGTATCAAAACTACGGCCGCCCGGATGCGAAACGAAATACGTACAGCCTCCCAGAATACGATTGTTCCAGGTGTCGACAATATCAAGAACAAGCGGCGCATCAGCTCCGATCGTCGGGTGAAGTGCGGATGGCGGATTCCATGCCTTGTAACGTATTCCGGCCACAAATTCTCCCTTAATACCCGAGCTCCTTAACGGAACGCGGCAGCTGTTACAAACCAGAATATGACGACCTTCAATAAATCCGCTCACTTTCACCTGAACTCTTTCCAGAGATGAATCAACAAAACGGGATGTCCCTGAATTCGTTAATTCTTCTCCCAAAACATGCCATGGTTCGATACCAAGGCGGATTTCAAGCTGAACATTATCTATGGTGATCCCTCCATAAAATGGAAAGCGGAATTCGAAGAACGGATCGAACCAGGATATGTCAAAGTTATAACCTGCATCTTTCAGGTCATTTACCACATCAACCATATCCATGTAAGCAAAATGCGGTAACAGGAAACGGTCGTGCAGCTCAGTACCCCAGCGGATCAATTTATGCTTGTAAGGTTTTTTCCAGAATTTGGCGATCAACGCGCGGACAAGCAGCGTTTGTACCAGATTCATGTGTTTGTGCGGAGGCATGTCAAAAGCACGGAATTCAAGAATCCCCAGCCGGCCCGTCGAAGAATCCGGTGAATATAATTTATCCATACAAAATTCCGAACGGTGGGTATTACCAGTAATATCTACCAATAGGTTCCTGAAAATCCGGTCAACCATCCAAAAAGGAACTTCTTCACCATCCGGAATTTGCTCAAAGGCAATTTCTACCTCATATAATTTTTCATCACGGCCTTCATCAATCCGAGGCGCCTGACTTGTAGGACCAATAAACGGACCGGCAAATAAATAACTAAGCGCCGGGTGATGCTGCCAATAGGTGATCAAACTTCTTAACAAATCAGGACGACGCAGAATCGGGCTATCCGCAGGCGTTGCACCACCGATGGTTACGTGATTTCCTCCACCCGTTCCGGTGTGACGGCCGTCGACCATGAATTTGTCTGTTCCCAGGCGCGAGAAAAATGCTTCCTCATACAAAGCACTGATGTTATCAACCAGCTCTGTCCAGTTTTTAGCCGGATGAATATTCACTTCAATTACACCGGGATCGGGCGTAACAATCAGTTTTTGCACACGATGGTCCGAAGGAGCAGGATAACCTTCAATCCGGATCGGCATCTGCAATTTTTCAGCCGTCGCTTCAATGGAAGCCATCAGATCCAGATAATGTTCCAGATAATCCGTTGGCGGCAAATAAACGTAAATGATTCCGTCGCGCTCCTCTACGCAAAGTGCCGTTCTAATGATTGGAACTTCAAAAAGCAATGATTTGTCCGCTTCTTTTTCCGGCTCAGGAATTTTATTATCCGGCGCGACATAAGGTGGTGAAACCGTTCCATATCTGGCTTCAACCAAAGGCTTGTAATCAGCTAACGGCGGCAAATCCTCAAACGGACTGCGTTCAATCGGCTGTTCTCTTTTATCTTTTGCAACTTCCGGCAAAGAATCCAACGGCAGCCTGAAACCAATCGCTGAATTTCCAGGAATCAGGAAGCAGTTTTTACGACGAAATTCCCAGGCACAACTTACCCAGTTTTCTCCTTTTACGTCATATTTTAAAGGCAAAACATATCCGGTTGGATTGTTCAGGCCTTTTTGCAGCAACTGGGCCAATGTTCTTCTTTCAATGGAATCTTTAAGATTTACCTGTAACGGATCGATATTGACAGGCAATTTTCCTTCTTCCATCGCCCAGTAAACAGGATCTTCGTAAGCAGGCGTGATGTTATTGGTGTCAATCCCTAAATACTTCGAAAGCTCCGTTGTGAAAATTTCTGCTTCGCGGAACGTGTATTTTGTTTCACCTTCTTTGGCAACCAACGCATCGTTTTTCCACATCGGCAAACCGTCATTTCTCCAATACAGCGCATACTGCCAGCGAGGAAATAATTCTCCCGGATACCATTTTCCCTGTCCGAAATGCAGCAGACCACCATGTGCAAAACGGTTTTTCAACCGTAATGCAAGATCATAGGCCAGCTTTCTTTTAAGCGGACCATCGGCTGCGGTATTCCATTCGGCACCTTCAAAATCATCGATGGAAATAAAGGTAGGTTCTCCACCCATCGTCATCCGCACATCCCCCTCCTGCAGGTCTTTTTCCACATCGTGACCAACCTGCATGATTTTATTCCACTGCTCTTCAGTATAAGGTTTCGTTACCCGCGGATCTTCGTGGATACGATGAACACTGTTATCAAATTCGAATGTAACTTCGCAAATATCCGTAGCTCCCGAAACCGGCGCAGCACTGGCATAATCAGGCGTACAGCAAAGCGGAATATGGCCTTCACCGGCTAAAAGTCCGGACGTAGCATCCAGTCCGATCCAGCCTGCACCGGGCACATAAGCCTCAGCCCATGCATGCAAATCCGTAAAATCTTCTTCCGGACCAGACGGGCCATCCAATGATTTGATATCGGAAGCAAGCTGAACAAGGTAGCCGGAAACAAATCTTGCAGCAATTCCCAGATGTCTTAAAAACTGAACGAGCATCCAGGCAGAATCCCGGCATGACCCGCTTCTGGTCGTCAGTGTATCTTCGCAAGTCTGTACACCTGCCTCCATCCGGATATTATACCCAATGGAATTAAAAACCCGCTGATTTACATGCACCAGAAAGTCTACGATTTTAATCCCATCCGCTGGCTTGTTTTCTGCTATCCATTGCATCAGTTTCGGCCCGGCCTCTCTTGGTTCCAGGTATGGGCCGAGCTCCTTATTTAAACCCTGTTCGTAGTGAAAGGGGAAATGTTCCGCATATTCTTCAACAAAAAAGTCAAACGGGTTGATCACCTGTAATTTGGCAATTACCTCCACCTCAACACTCAGTTCAGTTGCCTTTTCAGGAAAAACTACCCTGGCCTGATAATTACCAAAAGGATCCTGCTGCCAGTTTATAAAATGATTTTCGGGTTTGATCTTAAAGGAATATCCTTCGATCGCCGTACGGGAATGCGGCGCAGGACGTAATCTGAAAATATGCGGTGATAAGGAAACACTCCGGTCAAACTTGTACTTGGTCTTATGTGAAATAGCAACTTTTATAGCCATAGTTGGAGAATTACAATAATCAATGATAATTTGGCGGCAATGTATCTTCCTCGCTCTAAAAAAATGTATTATACGTATTTTTCAAAATATATCTTTACAAGAATTTATATCAGCCAAATTTCCTTTGATAAGTTTTGAATAAATATAAAATCTTTCAAAGCAGAACCCGAAGGTAAGAAGATAAACTACGAAATCGGCTGTTGGTAATCAGCTGTCGGCCAAAAAGCTATCCCTTTCATGTTTGACAGCAGAAAGCCGCCTGCCAACAGCCCTATAAAAGAAATCTCAATAAGGTCTGATATTCAACTAAAAGTTGCGTAATTCACCCTGGCTAAATTATAACCGGGGACAATTAATCCGGTATATGTTTTCACAAATCTCCTTTGTACCCTGAATTTAATATCAAATACATTTTATAAAATGAAAATTGCAATTATTGGCTGCGGCAACATGGGACTGGCATTTGCCCGTGCCTTCCTGAAATTTGATCTTGTCAAAAAAGAAGATTTTTTGCTCGTTGAAAAAAGCGACGACCGTATGGAAAAGCTCAGCAGCTTCCAGCCCGGCGTAATCACCGGTTCCATAGGACCGCAGATTGGAACGTATGATCTCATTATTTTATCCGTCAAACCACAGGATTTCGCTTCGGTTCAGGAAGCATTACGCGCCGTGATCACTCCAAAACAGGTTGTACTTTCAATCATGGCCGGTGTCACGATTGCCAATATTCAAACGGTACTGGATCATAAAGCTGTGATCCGCGCCATGCCTAATACACCAGCCATGCTCGGTATGGGTATCACCGCGTATACAGCTTCGCCGGAAGTAGATATGACCCAGCTTCGTAAAGTCGAAAACCTGATCAACGCGACAGGCCGTTCCGTGTTTTTGGAAGAAGAAGAACAATTAAACGCAGTGACCGCATTAAGCGGCAGCGGACCAGCATATTTTTTCTACGTTGTTAAAGCGATGATCGAAGCCGGAAAGAAAATGGGCTTCGAAGAATCCGTAGCCGCGCTTTTGGTAAAACAAACCATGCTTGGTTCCTTCCATTTAATTAATACGGCTGACAAATCGCTGGACGAACTGATCAAAGCGGTTGCCTCAAAAGGTGGAACTACGGAAGCTGCTTTGAAAGAATTTGAAGCGGGGAATTTGGATGGGGCTTTGATTGAGGGGATTTTGGCTGCGGAGAGGAGGTCGGAGGAGTTGTCGAGGGGGTGAGAATTTCGTTAACAACTATTTGCAATCATAAAATTATATAACATCTGGTAATTATACAGAAATTAAAAAAACTCTCGTATATTATGGAGTTGGCACCAATTGTAACACGACAACAATGATTAGAACAAACAAAGACATTAAAGACCAATTTGACTTCTTTAAGGAGCTTGTTGCGGTAGACAAAATCGTGCTAACTAAAACCATTCAACTTGAACCTAAAAGCAGTAACGCAAAATGGCTAACAGGACAAAGTTCTATTCAACACCAGACAAGAAGTGAAGACATAATATTTTTTGTTGAGAGAAGTAAAAGAGATTCAAAATACGGTATAAAACTTCGTTGTCCTGCATTAACGGGTGAACCGTTCTTTCGATTTGACTCTGACGGACCAGCTCATAGAAATGATTTTCCAGACATTCCTCTCGAAGAACAATCTGTAACTACACCTCACTTTAATTCATTCACTGACGACGGTAAGCCAATTGCATACAAAAATGATACTTTAAAAAAAGAGAACGAAGCACAAATAATCGTTAAAGACATAAATTTTGGTGTATCGCTTTTTTGTATGGAATGTAATTCTAAGCTTTTATCGGGCGACTTCCCTACCGTTATTGACAAAGCACCTGAAATTGAATTTTTTGCCATTCAAGATATCAACTTTGACAACATTTCATTTGAATAGCAATGAATAATCAAGAAATAATAGAAAAAATAAAATCTTCATTTTGCAACCTTACAAATTTTAAGGTTCGACAAAATGCTCTTGAAGTCATTACAGCCTATTCTACAATCAACAGCAAATTCATTTCTGTTTTCATAACTTTTACAAACAATAAAATTGTAATTACAGACAGTGGATGGATAGACCAAAATTATTATGAAACACCACTCTATGACGAATCAGAATTCATTGTAAATAGAATAACCACGGCATTTAAAAGTTCATTCAACGTAAAATCCACCTTTGACAAAGAAGGTGTTGAATATTACTATAAAACCTGTGATAATTTAGATCAAATTTCAAGCACAGTTTTTGACCTTTCAAACTTCATAGTTGGTGTTGTAAATGCTTTTTGTATTCAGTATAAGGACGAAAAAGAAGAAAAAGAAAGAGAGACTTTTAGGAAAGATGCTAACGACTATTTAAAAGTAAACTATTCTAACCAAGTCAAATTGCGTCATTCACTTGACGACTTCCCAAGTATTAAATTCAACGCAATAATCACCAAACGTTCAAAACTATATTTATTAACTTATGTAACAGGTTCAACTCAAACTTACTTTGAAAATGATTTAAGAAAATCAATTGTCAATTTTGAAATAGCGGTTAAATCTAAATTTCACGACTTAATCAAGGAACGACTTACAATTGTAAATGATCAATCAGAAGGTTATCTGGCTAATAAATCAACATCTATATTTGAACTACTAAAAGAAAAAACGACAAGAGAGCCTGTTAAATGGACGGAAAAAGAACAAATACTCGAACTCATATGATATGAACAACTGGTGCTAACAGGCATTGGCAAAAAAGTGGTTCATTGCTTAAATGATTTGTGTTTTATTTCAAGTTATGTGCTGGCAGAAAGTTAGTGCTTCAAAATCCACTCCTTGACGAAGTCCTAAAGTATATATAAAACATGAAACACATCGACAAAAAAAGCCTTGAAAACGCCTTCCACTTATTTGAATCTGGTGATATCAATAAAATAAAAACCGGAACTACGGAGGGCTTACAGCAGATACACCGATATCTGTTCGAAGGACTTTATGACTTTGCAGGAAAAATACGTACTCAAAATATTTCGAAAGGCGGATTCAGATTTGCAACAGCTTTGTATCTGAATGAAATTTTGGCGAAGATTGAATTAATGCCCGAAAACACATTTGAAGAAGTCATTGCTAAATATGTTGAAATGAACATTGCTCATCCCTTTATGGAAGGGAACGGCAGAACGATGCGTATCTGGCTGGATTTGATACTAAAAAACAATTTGAAAAAAGTTGTGAACTGGCAATTTGTAGATAAAACACTTTACCTGCAAGCGATGGAACGCAGTCCAATTAATGATCTAGAATTAAGAACTTTGCTTTTTGCTAATTTGACCGACGAAATTGATAACCGGGAAATTATTTTTAAGGGTATAGAGCAATCCTATTATTACGAAGGTTACAGAAAGGAAGATGATGAGGATATCTAAAAGAAGTAATTTGAATTAGTAATACAATTTCAAATTTATAGCCAGCATCCAATCCCAGCCAAAAGGCGTGGGATTTTTTTATTTTCAGCCTGAACGCAGATCTTCATAGCATTTTTTTAAGTAAATTAGAGACACAGCGTTCAAAATAGCTACTAACAAATATTTATGATAACTAATTATGCTTAATAAAAATTTGTTAACTTTTTAGCAATCAAAATACGATAAAGCAATGATTTACAATTAGTTAAAAATAATTCCTGAAAACATTTAAAATTTTAATGTTTAGAAACCTTAACAAATAATTAACTTTGGCTAATTAACGAAACATCAAAAATTAAAAATATATAGATCATGGAAATAGCAAAACCATCTGAAAACAAGACGACTTATACCTCAGATGAAGCGTATCAGCAATCGCTAGAATATTTCAAAGGCGACGATCTTGCGGCCCGTGTCTGGGTGAATAAGTATGCGCTGAAGGATTCTTATGGAGCTATTTTCGAAGCGACGCCAAACGATATGCACCGCCGTATCGCAAGCGAAATCGCACGGATTGAAGAGCAATATCCAACCCCGATGACAGAGAATGAAGTTTTTGATCTGATCAAAGATTTTAAATATATTATTCCTCAGGGAAGCCCAATGACCGGCATTGGTAATCCTTACCAGATTGCTTCACTTTCCAATTGTTTTGTGATCGGAAATGACGGCGATTCCGATTCTTACGGCGGAATCATGAAAATCGATCAGGAGCAGGTCCAACTGATGAAAAGACGTGGCGGCGTTGGACATGATCTGTCACATATCCGTCCAAAGGGCTCGCCGGTTAAAAATTCTGCCCTTACCTCAACCGGTATCGTTCCGTTTATGGAGCGTTTTTCAAATTCTACGCGTGAAGTAGCACAGGATGGAAGAAGAGGTGCTTTGATGTTATCCGTTGCGATTAAACATCCGGATTCAGAAGATTTCATTAATGCAAAACTGGAACAAGGCAAGGTAACGGGCGCTAACGTTTCCGTTCGTATTGATGACGCTTTCATGCGCGCCGTTGAAGCGCAGCAGCCGTATACACAGCAATATCCGATTGAAAGCAAAGATCCGCTTTATACTAAAGAAATTGACCCAACTGCATTATGGAAAAAAATTGTCCATAATGCATGGCAATCAGCTGAGCCGGGAATTTTATTCTGGGATACCATTATCAGGGAATCGTTGCCGGATTGCTACGCAGATCTGGGCTACAAAACGGTTTCGACCAATCCATGCGGAGAAATTCCTTTATGCCCGTATGATTCCTGCCGTTTGCTGGCGATCAATTTATTCTCGTATGTAGAGAATCCTTTTACCAAGAAGGCTGCATTTAACTGGGAATTATTCAAAAAACACATCAACGCTGCGCAACGGATGATGGACGATATCATCGACTTGGAACTTGAAAAAATTGACGCCATTCTGCATAAAATTGATGCTGACCCGGAAGATGACGAAATCAAACGTACGGAAAGAAATTTGTGGCTGGATATTCAGACCAAAGCAAGAGAAGGCAGAAGAACCGGCATTGGTATCACAGCCGAAGGTGATATGCTAGCTGCACTTGGCCTGCGTTACGGAAGCGACGAAGGTTCCGAATTCTCTGTTGAAATCCACAAAACCATTGCCCTGGAAGCGTATCGTGCATCGGTACTTACAGCAAAAGAACGCGGTGCTTTCACGATTTTTGATGCTGACAGAGAAAAAAATAATCCATTCATGCTTCGTTTGAAAGAAGCAGATGCACAGCTTTATTACGAAATGCTGGAACACGGTCGCAGAAATATTGCACTTCTGACCATCGCTCCAACAGGCACAACGAGTTTAATGTCGCAAACCAGTTCTGGTATCGAGCCGGTATTTATGCCGGTTTACAAAAGAAGAAGAAAAGTAAATCCGAATGATCAGGATGCACGCGTCGATTTTGTGGATGAAGTAGGGGATTCCTGGGAAGAATATGTGGTTTTCCATCACCGTTTCAAACAATGGATGGAAGTAAACGGCCATGATTTAACTAAAAATTATGGACAGAAAGAACTGGATGATCTGGTAAAACAATCGCCTTATTACAAAGCGACTTCCAATGATGTGGATTACCTGAAAAAGGTAAAAATGCAGGGAGCAATCCAAAAATGGGTAGACCATTCGATCAGTGTTACCATCAATATGCCAAATGATGTAACCGAGGAACTGGTAGGTGAATGTTACCTGGAAGCCTGGAAAGCAGGATGTAAAGGTGTTACGGTTTACAGAGATGGCTCACGTTCAGGTGTTTTGATTTCTAACGAAGAAAAGAAAGAAGAAACCTCAACCAATAGCAATACGCCTTTCCCGACGATCCGTCCACAGGTTCTGGAAGCTGAAATTGTTCGCTTCCAGAATAAAAAAGATAAATGGATTGCCTTTATCGGCTTGATCGACGACAGACCTTATGAAATTTTCACAGGTTTTGCGGATGATGAAGATGGAATTTTAATTCCAAGATGGGTTAATGAAGGTTTGATCATTAAGAACCGTGAAGCGGATGGAAGTTCTCGTTACGATTTCCAATATAAAAACACACGTGGTTATAAAACAACCATTGAAGGTTTATCGCACAAGTTCAATCCGGAGTACTGGAATTATGCCAAACTGCTATCCAGCACACTTCGTCACGGCATGCCGATTGAAAAAGTAGTTGATCTGATCAGCAGTTTACAATTGGATGAATCGATTAATACCTGGAAAAATGGTGTGGCACGTGCCTTAAAACGGTATATTCCGGATGGAACAGAAGTTAAAAAGCAGAAATGCCAGAACTGTAATTCTACGAACCTGCTTTACCAGGAAGGCTGTCTGACTTGCAAGGACTGCGGTTCTTCGAAGTGTGGATAAGATTATTGCTAAATTATAATGCGCTATAAATCAAAAAGGTCAACCTTCAATAGGTTGACCTTTTTTCTTGAATTAAATAATATTTGCCTGACTATCCTTATTACTTCGTCTCTTCCACAACACCTAAATAATTAAACGGAGTAATTTGTCTCAGCTCTTCACGGATACTTTCAGCCACATCCAGCGTCTCGATAAAATGTGAGATTGATTCATGGGTAATTTTTGAATTAGTCCGAGTCAGTGATTTAAGTGCTTCGTAGGGTTTTGGATAGCTTTCACGGCGAAGAATGGTTTGAATGGCTTCAGACACAACGGCCCAGTTATCTTCCAGGTCTGATTTAAGCATATCTTCATTCAGTTCCAGCTTACCTAATCCTTTAATCAACGAGTTGAGCGCAATAGCCTGATGCGCCATAGGAACACCGATGTTACGAAGAACCGTAGAATCCGTTAAATCCCTTTGCAAACGCGAAATAGGCAGTTTCTGTGCAAAATGCTCAAACAAAGCAGAAGCCAGACCCAAATTTCCTTCCGAATTTTCAAAATCAATCGGATTGACCTTATGTGGCATAGCCGATGAACCTACTTCACCCGCCTTGATTTTTTGTTTGAAATAACCCATTGAAATGTAAGTCCACATATCCCGGTTAAGATCGGTCAGGATGGTGTTGATTCTTTTCAGGTTATCAAAAATTGCAGCCAGATTATCATAATGCTCAATCTGGGTTGTATGCCGACTACGTTTTAAGCCTAGTCCGTCTACAAAATGATTTCCAAAAGCCATCCAGTCCTGTTTTGGATAGGCCACATGATGTGCATTAAAATTACCCGTTGCACCGCCAAATTTTGCTGAATGCGGGATTTTGTCCAGCGTTTCCAGCTGACGTTCCAATCGCTCAACAAATACCAGAAACTCTTTTCCAACGCGTGTCGGAGAAGCAGGTTGACCATGTGTATAAGCCAGCATCGGTATATTTTTCCATTCGATAGACATTCTCTTAAGTACAAAAAGTACCTGACGGAACAAAGGCTTTACTGTTCTTTCCAGCGCATCTTTCAGCGAAAGCGGAATGGCTGTGTTATTAATATCCTGGGAAGTAAGGCCGAAATGAATAAATTCCTGGTAGGAATCGATGCCTAATTTCTCAAATTGTTCCTTGATAAAATATTCAACCGCCTTTACATCATGATTTGTTTCTTTCTCAATATCCTTGATATGCAGCGCATTTTCTTCATTGAAATCCTCATAAATTTTACGCAGAGAAGGATAAAGTTTTTTATCAAATTCGGATAGCTGTGGAAGCGGAATCTCACAAAGTGCTATAAAATATTCAACTTCTACGTATACTCTGTAATAAATAAGTGCGTACTCAGAAAAATAGGAAGAAAGCTCAGAAACTTGCTTATAGTAACGACCGTCGACCGGCGAGATAGCCGTAAGTTGATTTAATGACATGATTTACAATGCAAAAGATAAATTTTAATACAAAGTTAGTAGAATTCACGAGCACAAACTGGTATAATGGCCATGAAATATTCTTTTTGGTATTAGTCTAGGTTATTTTAATACTATTTACATATTTGCTTAACAATCCTTATTCTTTAATCAAGCCCCATGCAGCAAACCCCATTTATCGGAGAACTAATCGGTACCATGATCGTCATTTTATTAGGAAACGGTGTCGTAGCCAATGTTGTTTTAAAGCAGACCAAGGGTGAAAACGGAGGGTGGATTGTCATTACAGCCGGCTGGGCTTTTGCGGTAATTTTCGGTGTATTCATTGCCAATGCTTTTGGAAGTCCCGGAGCACATCTTAATCCTGCGGTAACCATTGCCTTTGCTGTCTTAAAAAACGATTACAGCAATGTTTTTAGTTTCATTACGGCTCAATTAATTGGCGCTTTTTTAGGAGCAGTGATCGTTTATTTACAATATCTCCCGCATTGGAAAGCAACCGAAGATCCGGGGAGCAAACTGGCTTGTTTCTCTACTAATCCTGCCATTAAATCGCCTGGGGCAAACTTTTTAAGCGAGTTCATTGCTACGATAGTTTTAATTATCGGTATTGCTGCTATTGGTTTTTCAGGAACTTCGGATGTACAAAGAGGACCAATTCCTTCCGGAGTAGCGCCTTACCTTGTCGGTATGCTGGTATGGAGTATAGGATTATCCCTGGGAGGAACAACAGGATATGCCATTAATCCCGTAAGAGATCTGGGGCCACGTATTGCTCATGCTATTTTACCGATTCATAAAAAGGGATCTTCCGAATGGGGATATGCCTGGGTGCCGATCGCAGGTCCTATTTTAGGCGCGATTGTAGGAGCTCTTATTTTACGAATCTTTTCGTTCTAAGATTTCTAAACAATCACTCATTCACCAAAAAATAAACCACCCGGCAAGCATTTCCAATGCTCTTTTCATTTTTTTCCTGAACAATATTTAACTTCAAGGTATGCTTGCCGGAAGTAAGCTCATCGGCCAGCATCAGATACCAGGGCAAGTGTAATTGCGTACTCCATGGCGTAAATAAATCCACAGACTGTGTTTTCTTACCATCAATGGAATACGTTATTTTTCCTGCGTCCGGCCCTGAAATAATAGCAATACCAACAGCGCGGCCTTTAAATTCAAACTCAAAAGAAGCATTAGCCTTTTCTCCTACGAGCATAGGTACATCCACAAAGCCGGGCCTTGTCGAAACCTTATCTGCCGGTTTCCAATCGGGATCGAGCCTGAAACCAGTTAACTTTTTAGCTTCGTCAACCGGATGGTAACTCGCTTTTTCATAAGAAAATTTGTCAATCGGAACGGGCAACTTTACTGATCCGGCGATGGTATAAGCCGGATCTAGTTTAAGCACTTCTTTGATCGTCTGGAAATAAACTTCCTGTCCGTAAGGCGACGGATGCAAATCTTTAAAATCATATTTCCATGAAAATTCCCCTGCTTTGATGCGATCATACACTTCCCTGGCCAGGTTGATGTAAACCGCACCATATTGCTTTGCTACTCTTTGATGAACAGTTACTTCAACAGGCTCTTTTCCGGCATCATAATCTTCATTTTTTTGAGGATCAGCAAAAGCCATTAAAACGACATTTGCCTTTGGATTTTTAGCATACATCTGGCGGATTATTCCTTCCAGACCTTTCACCTGTGCTTTTTCATTAAAACCATTGGCTCTGTCATTGACAGCGGCTTCAAGGAATAATAAATCCGGCGTTTCCTTAGCCAAAACATCCTGCTGAAAACGGAAAGCATGCGGCGTACTTCCTAATGAAGGAATTCCGGCTGCGATAAAGGTAAATTCTGTTTCAGGAAAATGTTCCTGCAGATACTTTGCCGTTTTATTCCGCCAGCCCGGGTTATGCGTAATAGAGCCTCCTAAAAAAGCGACAGTTCCTTTTTTTTCTGTTTTAAACTTTTCATATGCATTTGCTAATCCACGATTTACTTCTATGTACGGCATATGAGGAAGCGGCTTCCTAACCGGTACACTATTGTCATAAATAAAATCGGCCAGCAATTCCGGATGTTCGATCGGGAAATGATGACCTTCCAATGCCTGATCACCGCGCGTCATCGGATATACACTGACCGGGCCACCCAGTTTGGAATAATTCTGTATTAATAAATCTGAGTTTTCAGCCGGAGGAACAAGTTTGTCCTGTAACCCAAGTACATGCAAAACCGGAACTTTGAAAGCTGCCAAACCTTCCAGATCATTCAGTGGAATGTCATCAAAATTTTTTGCAGTTTCTTCCGTCAGCTTGTTTAATTCCAGCCAGCTAGCCCAGTCTTTTGGAGAACCTTTTCCCTTTCCTTTTCCACCCGGCCAACTTTTCGGGTCACAAACCGGCGCTTCGGCGTAGATGCAGCTAACCTTGTCCGGTTTCCTTTTCGCCCAGCCATAGACATACAATCCGCCACGACTGACACCTTCCAGCGCTACCTTGGGTGCGAACTGTTTTTCTTTTACCAGATAATCGTAAAAAGCATCCCAAACCTGCATCGCTTTCGGATGGGCGAATAAATCATTTGTATTGACATAAGCAACATGAAAACCGCGTGTCAGCAAGATACTGTCCATCTCTGTATGCCAGTCAGGAAAATGCGCCCGCCACACCCAGGGATTTCCGGGAAGTGCCTGTTTGGGCTTAACATACCATGCTTTTGTATTTTGAAATGAAAATTCAACCTTGTCAAAACCTTTCCAGACAGTCCTTTGCTCATTGGCTTGTGCAAGTGAGTTTGCGGGAAAACTTAAAACCGTAACAACAAAAAGTGCAGAGAGAAAATATTTTATCTGTTTCATATTGGTACAAAGTCAGGAATGACTTATCTCTAACATATAAGCACCTGCCTTATTTCTTTTTTCAAACCAACATTCATTATATTGTTTTGTCATAAACCTAACTACCTAATTTACAATGGTCAGAACTTCTCCGGTTTTTTTAATTTTTCTGTTTATTCTTTTATCTCATTTAAGTTACTCCCAGACCATTCCTCTTATTCTTACCGAAAGAGAACGCTCCATTGCAGTGGACGATATTCTGGAAGATCGTATGGAAAATCTGCTTCCGGCATTGATGCGAAGGGAAGGTATTGATATGTGGGTTATCATTTCAAGAGAATATAATGAAGATCCGGTGATGAAAACGATGCTGCCAAGTACATGGCTTTCTGCACGCCGCCGTACGATTATGGTGTTTTTTGATCCCGGTGCGGGCAAACCGCTTGATAAATTAGCCATAGCAAGATATGATGTTGGGTCGCTGCTGAAAGGGGAGTGGGACCTTAGCTCAAATCCGGATCAGTGGGATGCGCTGACAAAAGTGATTAAGGAAAAAAATCCAAAGAAAATCGCGCTTAACTATTCCAAAAATTACGGGCATGCGGATGGATTAACTTATAATGAACATGATGAATTGCTGCAAAAATTGCCAAAAGATTTTCAGTCCAGAATAGTATCCGCAGAAAAACTCGCTGTGGGCTGGCTGGAAACGAGAACAGAAAAAGAAATGGCTATTTATCCGATGATCTGCCGGATTTCTCATGAAATTATTGAAGAAGCTTTTTCCGAGAAAGTAATTCAGCCAGGGATTACGACGATTGATGATGTAGTCTGGTTTATGAGGCAGCGGGTTACGGACCTGGGTCTGGGAACATGGTTTCATCCCACAATTGATATACAGCGTTCCGATGACCAGAAGTTTGACCATTTAAGAACATTTTCGAAACGTCCGGGCAATCAGGTGATCATGCCTGGCGATCTTCTGCATTGTGATTTTGGAATCACCTATCTCCGCCTTAACACCGATCAGCAGCAGCATGCCTACATTCTGAAATCGGGTGAAACAGCAGTTCCTGATTATTTAAAAAAGGCAATGGCAACCGGAAACCGTCTTCAGGATATTCTTGTATCTCAATTCAAATCCGGAAAAACGGGAAATCAGATCTTGCTGGATGCTTTGGCTCAGGCTGAAAAAGAAGGAATAAACGGATCGATCTATACACATCCTATTGGTTCACACGGCCATGCTGCAGGCCCGACTATTGGTTTATGGGATCAGCAGAAAGGAGTAAAAGGTCCGGGTGATTATCCGCTTTATGAAAATACTGCCTATTCGATTGAATTGAATGCCGCTGTCAAAATTGATCCGTGGAATAAAACCATTCGTATCATGCTGGAAGAAGATGGTTTTTATGACAAAACAGGATTCCGCTTCATCAACGGACGCCAAAAAGAAATTTTTGTTATACCAAGATTGAATGAAAATTTGGGCAAATAATTGAAAGTTAGCAGATAAAGATCTTAGTGCTGGTACGATATTTTAACAGTACTAAACATATAACAACAACTTGAGACTATGGATAATATTGAAAAGTATAAGGCAATGGAAAAAATTCTTCGTGAAATCGAAGATTTGAAAAATAGTGAGACGGCCGTTATCAAAAAAATAGGTCAGGTTGAGACTGAAAATATGAATGTAAATGTAGATGGTCTTGAAACGTCGTTGAATGAAATTTACGACGGTACATACAAAAACCTGGAACACATTGAAACGTTACATACTTCTTTCACAGAAAAAGTATCTGACTTTAAAGAAAAAAACCATATTACAGATGATATGCTTCTTGAAATTAGAGAGCAATAGTCGTAAATATCCGATTTAAGTATACTTAATCGCATGAGAGAAGTCAAGTTTTCAAAACTTGACTTCTCTTTTTTTTGCTCCAAAATTGACTGTAATCAAAAGTTAAACCTGAATCACACCAACGTTAAAAACCTCCTTAACCGGTGCATGATTCGCAGCTTCAATTCCTATTGAAATTATTTTTCTGGTTTCGACAGGATCAATAATTCCATCAACCCAAAGTCTGGCAGCTGCATAATAAGGCGATAATTCTTCATTGTACCGATCTGTTATCTGATCTAAAAGTTCTTGTTCAGCCTCCGGCGTGATTACTTCCCCTTGTGACTTTAAAGTAGCCGTTTGAATTTGCACCAATGTTTTTGCTGCTGTCGCACCACTCATAACGGCCATTTGAGCAGTCGGCCAGGCATAGATCAGACGCGGATCATATGCTTTTCCACACATGGCATAATTTCCGGCTCCATAAGAATTTCCAACAATAAAAGTAAATTTAGGAACCACAGAATTGGCTACGGCATTTACCATTTTAGCGCCATCTTTTATGATCCCGCCTTGTTCCGCTCGGCTTCCTACCATAAAACCAGTTACATCATGAAAGAAAACCAGCGGAATTTTCTTCTGATTACAATTCATGATAAAACGTGCCGCTTTATCTGCCGATTCTCCATAAATCACGCCTCCCATCTGCATTTCACCTTTTCCGGATTTTACCATTTTTCGCTGGTTTGCAACAATGCCAACGGCCCAGCCTTCAATCCGGGCATACGCACAGATGATTGTTTTCCCATAATCAGGTTTATATTCATCAATTTCAGAAGCATCGACGATACATTCCAAAATCTGTTTCATGTCATAAGATTTTAATCTGTCGACCGGAAGAATATCATAAATTTCATTTCCCGCACGATTTGGTAAAATGGCAGATTTACGGTCAAAACCTGCATTGGCTGATTGTCCGACTCTATCAATATGCCGCCTGATAGCATCCAGGCAAGACTTATCATCCGGGTATTTATTATCTGTCACGCCCGATATTTCACAATGCATGGCAGCTCCGCCCAGTGTTTCCGCATCCACATCTTCTCCAACGGACGATTTTACAAGATAAGGCCCGGCCAGAAATACAGATCCTGTTCCTTCAACGATCATCGCCTCATCCGACATGATCGGCAAATAAGCACCGCCAGCTACACAGCTCCCCATAATTGCAGAAATCTGTACAATACCCATCGCCGACATTTTTGCATTATTTCTGAAAATACGCCCGAAATGTTCTTTATCTGCAAAAACCTCTGCCTGCATAGGAAGGTAAATGCCGGCACTATCGACCAGATAAATAATGGGCAAAAGGTTTTCCATGGAAATTTCCTGCGCCCGCAAATTTTTCTTGGCGGTTATCGGAAACCAGGCTCCTGCTTTTACCGTAGCATCATTGGCAACGATTACACACTGCTTTCCGGCGATATATCCAATTCCTGCCACAACTCCGCCGGACGGACAACCACCCTCTTCTTCATACATGCCATCACCAGCGAAAGCACCGATTTCTAAAAAATAAGAATCTGTATCAATCAGATAATCTATCCGCTCGCGTGCTGTGAGTTTCCCTTTTTTATGCTGGCTTTCAATCTTTTTCAGACCACCTCCCAATTTTACTTTTTCATATCTTTCAAGAAGGTTTTCAATCAGTTCCTGTGTGTTGTCCTGGTTTGCCATAGCTTGGTGAAGAAGTATTTGAAACAATCATTTATTGCAATTTTCAAGGTAGAAATTAATTGGAACCTTTGCTACCAAAAATAAAAAAGTCGCCTGCCTGTGAGCAAACGACTATCATAAATAATGAACCTTAATCTTGTAATTTCTATTTGATCCGTGTTGTCGTATCCAGAGGAGATTCTGACGGACCTTTATCTTTTTTGCCAAAAACAGATAAATGAACATACCGTTTCGGTTGCTCTCTAAAATTTGTCAATAATTTATTCAGACTGACAATTGTGCTGTTCATATTATTATACAGTGTCTCGTCCTTGATTAATTTTCCGGCTGTCCCTTTTCCTGATTGTACATCTGCCAGTAAATGACGAAGCTCAGCGATGGTCTGATTTGCGCTTTGAACCGTAGCTCCTAATCTTAGCGCATCCAGTGAATCGGCAAATGCTCCCGTTTTGGAAAGAATTGGCTTTAATTCTTTTTCTGTTTCAATCAGTGATTCCGACAATTTATTAAGATTGGAAGTCATCACTAGAAGATTTTTCCTGTTTTCCATAACCAGTCCCTGAACCTCATTACCTGTCTGATCATAATTTTTCAGCATCTGGTTCAGGATTTTACCCGTTTCTTTAAACCCGTCCGCCACAGCAGCCAGATTTAAAATTAAGGAGTCGGCATGTGTTACCAGTGGTAAAGCTTTTTCCTGCAAAACCGCAGAAATACCAGATTCTTTTTTCCCGAGCAAGGTGTCATTATCCTGTAAGTTAACGGACGAAGCGCCCATAGATAAGTGAATAACCTTTCCACCAAGTAGCCCGCCATCAGCCAACAAAGCAACCGTTCCTTTTGGAAGAATAATACCTTTTTGAATATCAAGAGAAACTAAAAGGCGGTTCTGCTGATTTTGAAGCAATTTTATTTCTTGTACTCGGCCTACATTTAAACCATTCAGCAATACCGGGTTAGAAGCAGTCAATCCATCAATATTGTCATAAACTACATAGTATTTATACGTTCTGGAAAATACGTCAGAGCCTTTCAGTATATGGAAGCCCAGATATAATAAGACCATTGCCATAACCGCCATCAACCCAACTTTTACCTCTTTTGTAATTTTCATGAAGCTAATAATAAACAGCTTTTGACCTGAGCCAGAAACTTAAAATAATAAATGTCTACAAATCTTCCTTAACGGTGATTGAAAACGGATCAATAAAATTTATAGCTGTAACATCCTGCTAGCTATCCATTTGTTTTTTATAAACCTTAAATGCTTCAACAATCGATTCGGCCACTTCATCCTGGCCTTCTTCCGAGTTCAGATATTCTTCTTCTTCGGGCGTTGACAAAAATCCTGTTTCAATCAGCACACTGGGCATTGTCGTTCTCCATAATACCAGAAACCCAGCCTGCTTCACTCCACGGCTCGAGCGGTCAGAAATGGTACGAAATTTCTTTTCAACATGATCTGCAAAACGCAGACTACTGGAAATAAACGCACTCTGATAATTAGCAAGCATGATTGCCGCAAGCGGTGAATCAGGATCAAAACCTTTATATTTTTGTTTGTAGTTCGTCTCTTTTAAAATTACAGAGTTCTCACGCTTTGCAACTTCCAGGTTACCGTTTGTCTTGTGTAACCCCATCACGTACGTCTCAGTTCCTCTAACGCTATGCGAATTAGGCGTAGAGTTGCAGTGAATGGAGATAAAAAGATCGGCATTATTCCGGTTGGCAAAAGCAGAGCGTTCACCCAGTTCAATAAATTCATCCGTATCCCTTGTATAAAGGACCCTGACATCCGGCGAGCTTTGCTTAATTTTGCGCCCCAAAGCCAGTGCAATTTTTAATGCTACATTGGATTCTCTGGCCTTTCGTCCTCTTGTTCCAATGTCATGACCACCGTGGCCAGCATCAATTACCACAACATTTACTTTACTTTGTACTTTAGATGAAGTCGGGTTTCCACGAAAGGCAAAGGCCAGACTTAAAGCCAGGCAACTTGCAGCAATTACGATTTTAAGAACTTTTAACATTATTTTTTAGTTACGGCGTTATTCTTTAGGAGTTTCTCTGCTAATTTTGATATTCGTTATGCAAAAATACTCTATTTGTTAGAACTGAAAAAAAAGGCGATTATTATATCGTTAGGACTTGTTGCGTTTCTTCTGTTAGGCACAGTGGCATGTGTGAAGCAAACCACAAAACGATCCGGTAAAGATCTTCTTAAGTCGAAAGCCAAAAATACCGATTCTGCACCAATAGTAGCAGACAGTTCTGCTTTTGCCAAAACGCAGGATGGAAAACTTGTCAGGCTGGATACGCTTTCCTTAAGAGATTCAACCTTATTGGATACCGCGCTTATCCGGTCACGGATAGCTCTTGCAGATTCTCTGGAAGCAGATTCTTTATCCAATCCTGATGATCTGCAGAATGCTGTTGAATATACTGCCGAAGATTCTACCATTATGGATGTGGTACTAAAACAGGTCCACCTGTATGGAAATGCGGAGGTAAATTATGGCACGATTAACCTAAAAGCAAATTACATCCGTCTAAATTGGGTCACTAATGAGGTGCTTGCCCACGGAACTTACGATTCAACATCCAAAAAAACCATAGGAGAACCTATTTTTCAGGATGGGCCGGAAACGTATAATACTAAAGAAATCCGGTATAATTTCAAGTCTAAAAAAGCGATCATTCGGGGAATTGTTACGCAGCAAGGTGATGGGAACGTGCGTGGTGACCGGGTAAAAAAAGATACTGAAGGAAATTTCTATATTCAGAAATCCATTTATACAACCTGTAATCTTACGCATCCGCATTATTATATCAATGCGCCCAAGATTAAAATGGTGAACAAAAAACAGGTTATTTCCGGACCTTTCAATCTGGTAATTGCAGATGTTCCGCTTCCCATTGTAATTCCTTTTGGTTTTTTCCCCTTTCCAAAAAAGAAAGAAGCCGGAACCTCCGGTATTATTTTTCCAACCTATGGTCAGGAACCCAATGGACGTGGGTTTTATCTGCGTGATGGGGGATATTACTTTGCAATAAGTGAATTTATTAATGCTTCCTTAACCGGGCAGATTTATTCTACCGGAAGCTGGGGATTGGGTGTGGCCACTACGTATTCAAGGCGTTATCAGTATTCAGGAAACTTTGCATTCCGGTACAATAAAAACAGATCGAGTGATGAAGTGCAAAATTTACGTGGAATTGGAGGGACAACAGATTTCAGTCTGGTTTGGTCACACGCTCCGAAACCACGCGGTAACTCGACTTTTTCTGCTAATGTAAATGTAACCAGTAATAATTATAACTCTTATCAGGAGACCAATATATCAAGATATACAGCCAATGTTGCGAGTTCATCCGTGCAATATAACCGCACCATGGGACAATACCTGCGGGCTGCTGCGAGTGTTCGGGTAAACCAGAACTTTGGACAAAGGGTTGCTGATACGACTGCCAGAGTTGGCGGAAAAACGAACATTTCTACAGATTTCAGTTTTGGTGTAAACCAGATTGCTCCCTTTGCCTTGAACGGCGGACGTGCAAGATGGTATGACAGTTTCCGTTTAGGAATGGATTTCAATGGTAATTATACCGTTACCAATGCACTGTCAGCCATAGATACTTCTTACAACCGTCTGAGGTTTAAAGTGGACAATGAGATTGATACTGCCCGTAATGGAAAAATTCAGACGCTTCCTTTTAATGTATCCAATTTGCCTGAGTTTGCAAAAGATGCACAGTTTACCGGTCGTTACAGTATTCCAATTTCGCTTCCAAACTTTAAGCTTCTGCGCTTTATTAACCTGACACCTACCATTTCCTTATCAGGTCAGATTTATACCAAACAGTATCAATATACCTTTAAAGGTGGGAATACCGTTCATATCGATACGCTTAATAAAATAGGAAACCAGTATTCTTATAGCTTCGGAACAAGCATGAATACCCGCTTTTATGGTACATTCTTTGTAAGAGGAAGACGTCTTGAAGCGATCCGACATACAGTAATTCCAACCATTTCCTATGCTTATACACCTGATTTTACGGGAGATAATTACGGATTTTACCAGACTGTCCAGATCAATGAACTGGGAGAAACACAAAAACTGTCGCGTTTCAATGGGATCGGCACAGGCGTAAGCAACGGCAGGGCATCCAGTATCATTTCCTTCAGCCTGAACAACTCCTTTGAAATGAAGCTTAAATCAAAAAGTGATACAGCAGCAGCACAGTTTACCAAAGTTTCATTACTCGACAATTTAAGTCTGGGAGGAAGCTATAATTTACTGGCCGATTCCTTAAACCTATCCAACATTACCCTGAATGCGAATGCGCGTATTGGCAGGAATTTAAACCTGAACTTCAATGCAAATATGGAACCTTACGCCTACATTCCAGATCCGTTTAACAGAAACAACCGGCAAGGTATCAGGGTAAATGAGTTTGCGATAACAAAGGGGCAGGGATTGGCTAATCTGCAAAATCTAGGATTCACACTTGGTACCAGCTTTTCTCCCAAGAAATCAGATAAAACAAAACCGGCAGCAACGACAACAGGCATTGCAAATACAGAAGCTACGGAAGAACAGCAGGAATTTATCCGCCGGAATGCCGATATGTATGTCGATTTTAATATTCCTTGGAATGTGTCGTTGAACTATAACTTTGGATTGACGAAACCGGGTTTATCAGCCGCCACACTAATTCAGACAATTAATGCAACCGGTGATTTAAGTTTATCCACAAACTTTAAAATCAGTGTAACAACAGGTTTTGACTTTACTGCCTTTAAGCCTTCTATTACGACTCTAACCCTTTATCGAGACCTGCATTGCTGGGATATGAGTTTCAGCTGGACACCCTTCGCAGGAAGTGCTTCCCGTGTGAGCAATTATAATTTCATCCTGAAAGTAAAATCCAGCATTCTTCAGGACCTAAAACTGACCAGAAGACGTTCATTCCAGGATCGGGCAGCGTATTAAGATAGCTTTTAGGAGATAGCTATTGGCTTTTAGCTTTGGTTTGTATCTTCTTCAATAATACAAAAACACCTTTTTATTTAATTCTTCGTAATTTTTTGGCTCTTGCAAAAAATAAAAGCCGGCTTTTTGGCCGGCTTTATCAAAAGTCTTTTTGAGATAATTACTTCGATGATGCCTTTGCTGCTTCTTTGGCAACAACTTCTCCATTAAGGTACAAAGTAATAGATCCGCCTTCTGTGTTACTGAAAACAGTCACAGGCTTGTTGAAAGAACCCGCAGCTGCAGCGTTAAATGTCGCTTTAATGATTCCCGTTTTTCCTGGCAATACAGGAGCTTTTGACCATACAGGCGTCGTACATCCGCAGGATACGGTTACGTTTGAAATTACGACCGGATCAGTACCTGTGTTTGTAAACACAAATTCATTTGTTACCGGTGTTCCCTGAGGCACTTTACCAAATTTGTGTGTCTCTTCTTTAAATTTCAAAACACCTTTTTGAGCAAAACTAACGGTGGTTAAACCAACCAGTAAAACCAGCGCGGAAAAGAATACTTTCATAGTTGTAGTGGTAATGTTAATTGTGTGAAATTGATTAGAATAACAAGATTAAAGTTTAAAAACGAAATTTAGTAAACATTAACGTATGTTAACAATGCTTTTAAACTTATTATGATTCATTGTTATGATTATTATTTTCCTGCATAATTTTGGCCTGCATTACAAAAAAATGTAACTTAACTACGGTTTCAACCCGTAACGTTTGCTTATGCTTCTAAATGACAGTTTGACCGGTTCCAGTGTTTTGAGTAAAGAAAATATAACAGACGACTATCGCCTGGCTTGTGAAAGTCGGCAGGTCAGCTTATTGGGAAGAAAAGATACCATGGGAGGCAGGTCCAAATTCGGAATTTTCGGAGATGGAAAAGAGGTGGCACAGATTGCTCTGGCAAGAGCATTTAAAGCAGGTGATTTCAGATCCGGCTACTACAGAGACCAAACGATTGAAGCTTCCTTGGGTAACTTAACCTGGCAGCAATTTTTTGCGCAGATGTATGCCCATGCAGATCTTGAACATGAACCGCATACAGGTGGCCGCTCTATGAACGGACATTTTTCAACACGCTGGCTGGATGAGAATGGCAAGTGGCTTGACCAGACAAAATTATATAATTCGGTATGTGATATTTCGCCGACAGCGGGGCAAATCCCTCGTGCAGTAGGACTTGCCTATGCTTCTAAACTTTACCGAGCTAATAAAGAAATTCACTATCTGGATACTTTTTCCAAAAAAGGAAATGAGATTGTTTTTGCGACCATTGGAGATGCCTCTACTTCTCAGGGTATGTTTTGGGAAGCGATGAACGCAGCTGGTGTTTTGCAGATTCCACTGCTGATGTCTGTTTGGGATGATGGGTATGGAATTTCTGTCCCTGTTGAATACCAGACCACAAAATCGAGTATTTCCAAAGCCCTCAGCGGGTTACAACGCAATGAAGAAGAAGCAGGTTTGGAGATTATTACCGTGAAAGGATGGGATTATCCCGCCCTTATTGAAACCTATCAGAAGGCAGCAAACCTTTGCCGCAACGAACAGGTTCCGGTTCTCATTCACGTTACTGAACTTACCCAGCCGCAGGGACATTCATCGTCCGGGTCGCATGAAAGATATAAATCCAAACAAAGACTTCAGTGGGAAAATGAGCGTGATTGTAATCTTCGCTTTCGTGACTGGATTTTAAATAATGGGTATGCAACAGATGAGGAACTGGACCGTATTGAAGCGGATGCCAAAGAAACGGCCCGTGACTCTCGCAACCGTGCCTGGAAAGCTTACCGGAAAGATCTCGATAAGGAGCATCAGGAAACCATAGCATTGCTCCAAAAAACGGCAAATGAAAGTATCTTCTCAGAAGAATTGTCAGCCATTGCTACAGAACTAAGTAAAACTTATTACCCCGTTCGTCGCGATAATGCCGTGAGCGTACGAAAAGCACTCCGGCTGATACGAAATGAGCATACACCTTCCCGAGTCGTCTTGCAGGAATGGCTTCAAAATACTTTAAAAGAAAATGCAGTCCGGTACAATTCTCAGTTGTATAGTGAATCCGAAGAATCTCCTTTAAAAGTAACGCCTGTAAACCCTGTATATTCTGATGAAAGTATTACCGTGGATGGAAGGGAAGTGATCCGTTCTTATTTCAATGCCTTATTCGCCCGTGATCCACGCGTCGTTGCTCTGGGAGAAGATGTAGGTATGATTGGTGATGTAAATCAGGGGCTGGCAGGATTACAGGAAAAATTTGGGGAGCTAAGAATAACAGATACAGGCATCCGTGAAACCACGATTATTGGTCAGGGAATTGGCATGGCTATGCGCGGTTTACGTCCGATCGTTGAAATACAATATTTTGATTATATCTATTATGCCCTGGCAACACTTACAGATGATCTTGCGAGTCTGCGTTACCGGACAGCCGGCGGACAAAAAGCACCTTTGATTATTCGTACACGTGGGCATCGCCTGGAAGGCATCTGGCATTCAGGATCGCCCATGGGCACGATGCTGAGCAGTGTGCGCGGAATGCACATTATAGTACCAAGAAATTTTACACAAGCTGCCGGTTTTTACAATACCCTGATAAAAGGAGATGATCCTGCTCTGGTTGTAGAACCGCTGAATGCTTACCGCCAGAAAGAAATGCTTGCAGACAATATTGGTGATATCTGTATTCCACTCGGCAAGCCTGAAATCCTGAAAGAAGGAAAAGATATTACGGTTGTTACTTATGGCTCCATGTGCCGTATAGTGATGGAGGCAGCAACACAGTTACATCATTTAGGCATTGAAATCGAGGTAATTGATGTACAGACATTATTACCATTCGATATAGATCAACGGATTTTGGAATCGGTCAGGAAAACAAACCGTGTTATTTTTGCAGACGAAGATGTGCCAGGAAGCGCATCGGCATTTATGATGCAGCAAGTACTGGAAGGGCAAAATGCTTACCGTTGGCTTGATTCGGCTCCCGTTACGGTTTCAGCCAAACCACACCGTCCTCCTTATGGCTCAGACGGCGATTATTTTACGAAACCGAATGTGGATGATGTAATTGAAGTAGCATACAAAATCATGCAGGAATTGGACCCAAATCATTTTCCGGCATTGTATTAGTATTGATACAGGTTGATTGTCTGATATTTATTAGTTCATTCTACTAAATAAAGACATGTACAAAAATTTTGGTAAAAGATTTTTCGACATCATATTGGCGGCGGCAGGATTAATAATCCTGTCACCGCTTTTTATTTTCTTGACGTTGTTGTTATCTGTTTCTAATGATGGCCAACCCTTCTTTTTACAATCCCGCCCCGGCCTGAATGGTGAGCCATTTGTTATCATAAAATTCAAAACCATGCGGGATATAAAAGATGCAAACGAAAATTATTTAGCTGAACAAAGAAGGATTACAAAGTATGGGAAATTCATGCGCACTACGTCACTGGATGAAATTCCACAGCTCTGGAATGTACTTCTGGGTGAAATGAGTTTAGTTGGCCCAAGACCTCTGTTAACAGAATATTTGTCCCTGTACAATCCACAGCAAATAAGACGACATGAAGCCAAGCCCGGCATTACGGGATGGGCACAGGTCAATGGACGAAATGCAATCAGCTGGGAGGAAAAATTTGATTACGACTTGTTTTATGTGGGTCACATGTCCTTCTTATTTGACCTGAAAATTCTGCTGAGAACTGTACAAAAATTAATTTACCGGAACCATGATAATTTCCTGACAGAGAAATTTACCGGCTGATTTCGCACCTGTTTCCGTTCACATTCCCGTTCATCAACCCAAAAACACACACAAAAATGCTGCTTTACGGTGCCGGCGGACACGCCAAGGTAATTATTTCAGCTTTACTGGATCATGAAATTCCGGTAAAGGCAGTCTTTGATGATGATCCGGGCAGAAAGCCAATTAATGGAATAGCCATCTGTAACGGATACAATTCAACTGTTTTTCCAGGCGAAAAGCTTATTATTTCAATAGGAAACAACAGCACCCGAAAACATATCTCTGAAATTATTCAACATTCGTTTGGCAGCATCACTCATCCTTCTGCAAGTATTGACAGAAGTGTAGAAGCCGGAGAAGGCACATGTATTTTGCACCATGCTGTTATCCAGGCAGATGCTGTAGTGGGTAGACATGTAATTATTAATACTGCTGCCACCGTTGATCATGACTGCATTATTCAGGATTTTGTTCACCTGGCTCCGGGTGTTATTCTCGCTGGAAATGTACGTGTTGGAGAAAATACATTGATTGGCGCAGGCAGTATTGTTGCTCCTGGTTTAACCATTGGAAAGTACTGTTTTGTTTCTGCAGGGAGTGTAGTAACAATCAATATTCCGGATGGAGCCACTGTGCGTGGTAATCCTGCCAGAATTATTTCCAGAAGCCTATGAAAAGAATCTGGCTTTCTCCGCCACATCAGAGCGGAAAGGAAATGGAATACATTCAGAATGCATTAGTCAGCAATTATCTGGCTCCTTTAGGTCCTCATGTGGATGCTTTTGAAATAGGAATTTGTAATTACATCGGCATAAAGGATATTGCTGCTTTGTCGTCGGGTACAGCTGCTTTACATCTGGCCTTAATCGTGTTGGGTGTGGGACCCGATGATGTTGTTATCTGCCCGACCTTTACTTTTGCAGCATGTGCTAATCCGATCCTCTATCAAAAAGCAATACCTGTTTTTATTGACAGTGAAGAACTTACCTGGAATATTTGTCCGGATGCATTAGAAAAAGCCATTAAATATTTTATTAAAAAAGGTAAAAAACCAAAGGCCATTATCGGCGTACATATTTACGGAATGCCAGTTCAGCTGAATGAAGTACTAACCCTTTGTAAAAAATATGAAATACCATTTATCGAAGATGCAGCAGAAGCGCTGGGCTCTTCTTACCAAGGCAAAAAGCTGGGTTCTTTTGGGCAAATGGGTATTTTATCTTTTAACGGTAATAAAATCATTACCACTTCTGGCGGAGGTGCTTTGCTGTCAAACGATGAATCCTTCATCAAAAAAGCAAGGTTTCTGGCTTCTCAGGCAAAGGACGAAGCTCCGCATTACCAGCATTCAGAAATTGGCTACAATTACCGGTTAAGTAATATTTCTGCTGCCATAGGTTTAGCACAATTAGAAGTCATCGATGAAAGAGCAAAAAGCAGACGCGCTAATTTTGATTTTTACAGACAGGCGTTGAGTAAATTACCAGGGATTTCTTTTCAAAATGAACCTCCGGATTCGGTTTCCAACCGATGGCTTAGCTGTATATTGATTGATCCCAAACTTTCCGGTGGAATAACCAGGGAACATATTCAACGACATTTAGCAATGCAAAATGTAGAATCCCGGCCATTATGGAAGCCACTGCATCTTCAGCCTGTTTTTAAAGGTGCACTTTACTTTGGTGGGAATATGGCTGAGAAACTTTTTGAAAGAGGGCTTTGCTTACCTTCGGGATCTAGTTTAGATAAGGAAAATTTATATAGAATATATGGTGGCATTAAATCCCTATATTCTGGAATGTAAAAAAAGTTTTCTGATCAGTTTATGATTAGAAAACTTTTTTAAATCTATTAATATCTACAATACCTCAACATCAAACGTAATTGGCGCGTAAGGGTAGATAGTATTAAAAATGGATGATCCCTGGACTCCGTTTTTTCCATACCCTAATGCGGAAGGAATAATAATAATTGCTTTTTCTCCTTTACGCATTTTACGAATAGCACGGTCAAAACCAGGGATAGTTCTTCCATTACCGGTTGTAAAATCAAGTGGTTTAGTCCCAGGATCAAATACTGCTCCTGTTAATAACATTCCTTTATACTTAATACTTACTACTTTTCCTTTACCTAATGTATCACCAGTAACGGTATTTGTTCTTACAATTACTAAGTTATCTGCTGATCTTTCAGAAACTGTTAGTTGTCTATCTTTAATAAAATCATCAATTTGCTGCACTTCAGTCCGGCTGCTTACCAGTTCCATATTCATTTTAATTACTGAATAAGCTGGAATACCATCTGAGGCATACGATCCAAAAGCTAAATAAAACGGCATGTAAAATGTTGCCGATTCACCTATCCGCATAAGGTTAATACCGCGTTCCATACCTCTAAGCAGGAAGCCCATATTATAAGGCAATACTAAAGGAATTTTATCTGTATTTTCCGATGAAATTACCTTTCTTCCATCCAGTGTGTATCCATTAAAATTAAGTCTAATAGATTCTTCAGCTTTCGGTTTGGCACCTGTCGGGTTTGCTTTTTTAATTACATAATATAACCCGGAAGAATCTCGTGTTGCTGTAATAGAGCTATCAGCCAGATATTTTTCTATTTGTTGTTGATTTTCAACTGCCTTTTGTTCATCATCATTTTCTATTCCCTTGTTGCAGCCAACCATCCCCACGATCACGGCCATTACAATGCCTAATGTTAAAATTTTACGCTTCATTTGCTTTTTAATTGTTTTAAAATAGGTTATTCCTGATACTTTCCAGGCTTATATTATTTAGACTGGCTAAGTCCTGAAAAGGTTGGAATATGTCTTAAAAAAAACTTAAATCTTGATCTTTTCATAGTACAGGCAAAAGGAAGTAAGCGGGCAGACATTGCACTTGGGAGTTCTGGCCAGGCAAATGTATCTTCCATGCAGAATAAGCCAGTGATGCGCCTTTGGGACAAGCTCCTTTGGAATATGTCTCATTAATCCTTTCTCTACTGCAAGCGGTGTTGTAGCCGTAGCAGGAACCAGCCCCAGGCGACGCGATACCCGAAACACATGGGTATCAACAGCCATAGCCGGCTGGTTAAAAATGACAGAGGCAATCACATTGGCTGTTTTCCGGCCCACGCCCGGAAGTTCCTGAAGCTCCGGAATAGAAGCAGGAATCTCTGAGCCAAACTTCTCCACCAGCATTCTCGCCATACCGACCAGGTGTTTGCTTTTGTTATTAGGATAAGAAACAGACCGGATGTAAGTAAATACTTCTTCTACATTGGAGGCGGCAAGTGCTTCCGGATCAGGAAAACGTTCAAACAGGGCAGGGGTAACAAGATTAATACGTTTGTCTGTGCACTGAGCAGAAAGAATTACAGCGACAAGCAATTCGTAAGGGTTGCTGTAATGCAGTTCCGTCTCTGGTTCCGGAAAATTTGTAGTGAAGTATGCTAAAAATAATTGAAAACGTTCTTTCCTATTCATATAACTTATACGGACATTTTAAATACAGATCTCACGATTACAAACTTGGCTTGTAAACAAAAATAGTGATAAAGACCTTAACGCTTTATCACTGCTATAAGCATTGTGTGGTTCAAAGAGAGAGAGAGAGAGAGAATTTATGATCAGCAATCAGGTCAACTGAATATGCAATATTAAAATTTTATTCTTAACACAAAGAATACAGGTTTATAACGATCTGATAAAAGTTTTACCGGATCGTTATAAAACAGAAAAACAATCTAATGAACTTTCTAAAAGGAAAGGGCAGTAGATTGTTTTAATGAATATTCCCGCGAAAAATGAATTATTTTCTGGACAGAACGATCCGAAGGAATCCGGACAATTTTGTTCATCTGTTCCTTGATTTCAAGAGATTCCAGATAAAAATTCATCAGATCATCGTCAAGAGCAAGAGCTTCAACGATCAGATCATTTTCAACTTGAGTTGTTTCGGTATAAAGATACCTGATAACATCATCGTAGGTAAAAGTTTTTGTCATATTGCGGGGTACGTTGGCTGAATTGCTTGCGCAAATTTATCAACGCGTAACGCATCCTTCCCAATGCCGTATTAATACTTACACCTGTCGCATCAGCAATTTCCTGAAAACTCATGTCCTCATAATGGCGCATGATCAGAACCTGCTTTTGAACATCCGGTAGCCGTTGGATCATTTCCCTCAGCTGCTCGTGCGTTTCTTGCCGAATCTGGATCGATTCAACGGAATCTTCCGCAAAATCCAATGTATTAAATACACTGCTTCCATCCTCGAACACTACATTGGGGTAGCGTTTATCGCGTCTGAAATAATCAATGGCTAGGTTGTGTGCGATCCGTATAATCCATGGCAAAAATTTACCCTCGTCATTATATCTTCCTGATTTTATGGTATCAACTGCCTTAATAAATGTATCCTGTAATAAATCTTCGGCTACATATTGGTCCTTGACAATCAGATAAATGGTCGTGTAAATTCTTGACTTATGGCGCTGAACCAGCTTTTCAAAAGCCTTCTCATTACCACGAATATACAATGTTACCAACTCACTGTCGCTAACTTGGACTTTCTCCATTTTTACTATTCGATTTAGTTAACGTAGAGCAGTTCGTCTATATTGTTTCTCCTTTCTTAGTAAGTATGAAAATGATTCGGTTTCTGTACTTTTTGAATTATATTAATCAAAGAAATAGATTTGGCAACTGATTTGCAAATCTTTGCACACCTTTTTTTCTTAATTTATTTCTAATTAACACATATTAACAAGTAATTAACAGAATGGCGCATTTTTACATAAGTAGAATATGCTCTATACCTATTAGTGCAATTAATTGAACTAATCAAATAATATACGATGGATAGTAGGACTTTGGATCGAAATAAAAATAATTTTGTAAAACAATTACGATAGAAAAATCTAATTTTTATCTAAGTAAATAACATCTATTTAAGACATGAAATACAAGCATATTTTTTTTGATCTAGATCATACATTATGGGATTTTGATAAGAATTCATCTGAGTCACTGACAGAAATTTATCACAGTTCTTACCTGAATCAGCATGGAATTTCTTCCCTCGAACTATTTATTGAATCTTTTTTAAGAATCAATACCGCACTTTGGGATGCTTTTGACAAAGGAAATCTGCACCATTCCTATATACGTCAAAACCGGTTTAAAATGGTTTTTGAGGAACTTGGTGTTGCATGTCCGGATAACCATGAAGAAATCAGTGAAATTTACCTGCAAACACTTCCCGGAAAAAAAAATCTGCTGGAAGGCGCACTTGAAATCTTAAACTATGTAGCCCTGAAAGGTTATGATGTACACATTATTACTAATGGTTTTAATGACATTCAGTCCAGGAAAATTTCCAGCTCTGGCATTGACCATTTTTTCAAAAATGTAATAACCTTCGATAATGCCCAAGCTAAAAAACCAGATCCAAAGATTTTTACTTATGCGCTGCAACTGGCAAATGCCTTGCCAGAGGAGAGTATTATGATCGGAGACAACTGGATAGCGGATGTGATGGGCGCAAAACAGTTCGGAATAGATACCGTTTATCTTAATCCGGCCGGACTTATATTTGATGAAACTCCGACCTATGATATTCGCCGGCTGGAAGAGTTAAAGGCAATTCTTTAATTTCAAAACGCAGCTTAGGCCATCAAATTTCGTCAGCTTCATGGAAAGACACTTTCATTTCACGAAGAAAATTCTTGATTACATCCACATGAATACACTGACCAACATTTAAAAAAGGAAAGTTGGATACCCGCTTTCTTTGCCCGTCCGTAATCACTTCACGGTTCACCTGATCAAATCCCAGGTGAAGATGTCTGGTAGCGCTCTGCATGCCATAAATGATACCATTACGATCAAAAAGGGGACCTCCACTCTGCCCGCGAAGCCCCGGTGTACTCATTTCTATTCCGACCACGCCATTGCTCTCCCCAATATGACGGGTTATGATACCATCGATAGGAAAACTAGGTGTATTGACCCGCCCTTCCCTGATCCATTCAATGTCGTTCGTATTTTTATTAAGCTGGTAATTGGTAAACTCAGGAAACGGATAGCCTAGCCGGCAAAGGTACCTGCCCTGCTTAACATTCCTGGTGTCTTTCAGAAAGTGGGCATGGCCCTGATAAAATTTTGTATCATAATCACGGAACTGAATAATAGCCAGATCCTGTGTAGGATGCAGATGAATCGTCAGACTTTTATAGGCATTGACACAATTTATAAATGTAGAAAGAACCCGGATTGGTGTGTCCGAATTAATTTTATACTTGGTTTCAAGAAATTGTTTTTGCGTTTCAAAACCCGGATCACGTTCAAATACCCTTAGCTCACTTTTAAATTTCAGATAGTTTTCATAGATCTGATTAGCATAAAGTATCTGCCGAGCAATGTGCCGGCATGTAATGGCAAAACCATCTTCGTTGATAAAAAATAATGTTCCGGTACCTGGAATGATATCACTGCCTCCGTAATATCGGGCAATAAAATGTATAGGGCGGGTGAACTGGTCAACCCTTTCAATGGCTTCAACAAACATGCTAATGGATTTAGGTTAGGATTACGGAAGTTGGATTGGAATAATCGCTTCAGTCTGATCCCAGCTTAAAATCATATTTACGCCATTCGGTATTTTTTCGAAGTAAATATTAAATAATTCTTCTACTTTCTTGCTAATACGAATAGGCACTTCTCCTTTCAAAAAGTCTTGCCCGTCATTGTAATTAGTCCCCCACTGGCCGGTTTCTTTGTTCAGAATCACTTTCCAGCTGGATTGCTCAGGAATTGTCCAGAGTGAATAGGTTCCGGGCTCCACAGGCTTTCCTGCAAAAATAATGCTCTTTTCAATTGTAATTAGTGTAGCTTCATTGGCTCCGGTCCGCCAGACTTTTCCATAGGGCACCAGCGCATTATCCTGCTCTCTGCCAAAAATATATCGTTTTTTCTTTGAAGGACGGCTATAATTTACTTTTACATTAATTCCTTTCTGATGAAATTCGGCAATGGCTGCTGGACTGGATGACTTGGTGTATTTTTTAAAACCAAAAAATCCTGTTAGTAAGATGACAAGGATTATTGCAATGATCAGGAAAGGTTTTTTCATAGGAGTTAAGGGCAAACAATTCGGTAAAAAGTATAGCTGACAGAAAGCCGGATATAGTAATAAGTATCCTTTCTGGATGGATCCCCTTGCTGAAGCTTATCACTATTTTTGGGATCGCCACCCAGATTATCAATATAATCTGTAAAGGTTTTACGGGTTCCATATTCCAGGCCGACGTTCCAGGGTCTTTTGATCTGATACTTTATACCGACACCATAAGGAATCACAAAAGTATTTTTCTTATATGTATCAGTAACAACGTCAGGTTTAAATTTGGATAATCCCATACCGCCAAAAACGTAAGGCGTCCAGTTTACTGCATATCGTTTTTCCTGATAATCAAGAAAGTTATATTCGGCTACTGCACTGGCTTCTGTAATTCTCGAGCGAAAAGATAAGTTTCGTGCCTTTTGAAAAGGATCTTTACTGTACTGATCCTCAGCACCAACAAGTCCGCCAGCAATTTCTGCACGCAGCGATAATGCTTGATTAGGATTATACCGGAAAAATAAACTTCCGCCTGGTTTAACAAACCGGAATTTGAAAGAGGGTGAAATATCACCCTTATAATTAAAAGCTCCCAAACCTGCCCCAACCTCAATTTTTTGAGCTTTAACGTCATTTACCAGCCCAATTAATACTAAGCTGGTAATGACAAGAAGATTCAAATAAAATTTTATGCTCAGTTGTTTCAATATCTTATAAGTAAATTTGGCTTATTTCAATGGAGGGCATTTGATCTGGGTAGGGAGTATGTAGTTAATATGAATAGTTCCAATCAGGTAATTGTCATTTAAATTAAAATTATTACCTCTCGCACTACCTGCAGCACCATAATTTTGCTGTTTCAAAACAGTATAAGGATCTTCATTAGCTGATCCATATATTGCCTGTACATATTGTGTAAGCCCTTCCGTTCTATCTTTTCCCTTTTTAACAGTATATCTTTCTCCTGATCTATTTGCCATTTTTAATGCCAATGGATTATCTGCAAACACTCCTTGATCGGCATAATTACCTGCAACATCATCAAGATAATCAGTGAAAGTAATTCTAAAACCAAGTTCTGCTCCGATATCAAACCGGTCATTTATTTTATATCGAACACCAACGCCAAGAGGAATTGCCAACTGAATCAGAGAATAAGGTTTTGCATAACCGGGACGACCTTGTCCTTCTGTTCCTAATGGCTGTAACTTAACCCAGTTCCCTTTTAATGTATCCAATGATTTTGGATTATGAGCAACCGCAGCGATTCCACCAAATAAATAGGCACTAAACTGTGGCCGACGATCATAACTTCTGTTATCCGGAGTCAATTTATAAATCCCTACAACAGCAAATTCTTTCAGATCATTTCTGAAACTCAGGTTCCTGGCAAAGCGTATATTAGTGGGATCATTTTTACTCATTTTGTAATCATCTCCAACAATTCTCGCATAAGTAAAAGAAGCACGTGCAGCGAACCGAGGAGTAAAGTGCCTGGTATAATTACCCGTTACACTCCAGCGCATCATTCCAAAGGTAGACCTAAATGGTGTGCTGTAAGAGGCCATATCGCCGTAATAGCTTGAAGTTCCTATTCCGAAACCCACAGAAGAGTACGGAATGAAAGTGCCCCTTCTTACCTGTGCCTCAGAGCTATAATTTATACCTAACAAACCAAGCGCGAAAAAAAATACCAGCCTTTTGCTTATCGGTTTCATTTCAAAAGTTTTAATCATTTTAGATCAATTTTTCTGCAAAAATAGAATAGTTGTTGGTTTTATTCAGGATATATCTTCCTTTCAACGTATTTCTCAATATTTTATTTGTAAGGCTACTATAATTTAAATCATCATATTTTCAAAGAATAGTATAACTAGTACTTGTTCCTTCTTCAAAAGTAACTTTGCTGCATGATATATAATGTTCTTATTCAGAAATAAGCCCGTAAAATTTAGTATTATTGTATAACTGAAAACAAGATCTTCCAGATGATTACCAGTAAAAACCTTCATTTTTCCTATTCTCCGCAAAAAAAATTCAGTTTCCCGGATATTAACTGCAACGATAAAGAAACTTTACTTATTCTTGGGCAATCCGGGCGGGGCAAAACAACATTTTTACATTTACTGGCATTGTTACTACAACCGGATTCAGGGAATATTCATATTGCAGGACATGCATTATCTGATTTGTCATTTTCGGAAAGAACCAATATCCGGGCAAAAAACCTGGGCATTATTTATCAGCGTGCTCATTTTGTAAGTGCTTTGTCTGTTTTGGATAATATTCTCCTATCAAACTATTTAGCCGGGAATAAACAAGACAAGGAAAAAGCAGTTTACCTGGCAGAACAACTTGGCTTTGCAGAACATCTTCATAAAAAAACGGCACAGTTAAGTCAGGGAGAACAACAGCGTGTAAGCATTGCGAGGGCTTTAATGAACAATCCGAATGTGATTCTGGCAGATGAACCTACTTCCAGTCTTGATGATAAAAATTGCCAAAAAGTAATTGAACTACTCAAAAAACAATCATCACTGATTGGAGCAAGCCTGGTTGTCGTGACGCATGATCAGAGGCTGAAAGATGAATTCCCTAATCAGGTATTTTTATAGTCGGGCTCCTTTATTCTCAACTCAATAAGTTTACAAATACTGTGAACTCCAATCCATACTTCTATATCGAATGAATCTTTTCAAAATCAGTATAGCTAACCTTAAAGAAAAGAAGTTAAACAGCTTTTTAAGTGCACTGCTGCTAACGCTTGGCATTGGCATGATCTCCTTGTTGCTACTTTTGAACAAACAGCTGGATGAGCAATTCCGGAGAAACATCCGGGGTATTGATATGGTGGTAGGAGCAAAGGGAAGCCCTCTGCAACTGATCCTTTCCAGTATTTATCAGATTGATTCTCCCACAGGAAATATTCCTTTATCCGAAGTAAACGCTCTCAAAAGAAATCCTTTTATTAAAACAATTATCCCTTTATCGATGGGTGATAATTATCATGGGTTCAGGATTGTTGGTACAACACCTAAATACGCAGAACACTTTCAGGCTAAAATAAAGGAAGGAGTTCTGTTCAATAAACCGATGGATGTAGTACTGGGAAGCAAAGTGGCTAAAAATTCAGAACTTAAAATCGGCGATACTTTTGCAAGTTCTCATGGCCTGGATTCAGAAGGTGATGCACATGATGATAAGAAATACAAGGTAGTAGGTATTTTTGAATCCACAGGCTCCGTAGTTGATCAACTGGTTTTAACCAATCTTGAAAGTGTATGGGAAATTCATGAACATGCAGAAACCCCGGCGAATAATACCAAAGAAAGTGATCCTGAGCATGAGAACGAAATGGCAGAATCTCATCATGAAGACGAAAAGCAAGTCACCAGCGCTTTAATTCAATTTCGTAATCCGATGGGACTACTTACCATTCCACGACAGATCAATCAGAACACTTCTATGCAGGCAGCTTTGCCAAGCATTGAAATTAACCGTTTATTTTCGCTTTTAGGAGTCGGCATTGATACTTTAAGAGCGCTGGCTCTGGTTATTATTGTCATCGCAGGTGCCAGTGTTTTTATTTCGCTGTACAATTCATTGAAAGAACGCAAATATGAAATGGCATTAATGCTCTCGATGGGTGCAACGAGAACTAAATTATTTTTTATGCTTCTGTTGGAAGGTTTAATTCTTGCGATTACAGGATATGTTTCCGGTATTATTTTAAGCCGGATTGGACTCTGGCTTTTTAGCAGAGCTGCGGAAGAAGATTTTAATTATTCGCTCCGTGAATTCAGCTTGTTGCCGGAAGAAATATATTTATTGATTGGTGCACTTGTGCTTGGACTAGTAGCAGCAGCTTTGCCTTCCTTAGGTATTTACCGGCTGAATATTTCCCGGACATTGGCAGAGGAATGATATTAATTGTATTTTTGTTAATCAACCTGAATCCTTTTAACGCTAAATATTACTAATATGAAATCAGTACGTTTCATAGCTTTCTTTCTGCTGGTAACTTCTTTGTTTGCATTTACACCTGCATCTGCCCCGGTAAAGCTGACCTGGGAAACTTTGCGTGATGTGACTTTTAAGAAAAAATGGTATGCGGAAGAATCCATTTATATGCTGCATCCGACTTTTGGGCCAAGTATTCAAAAACTCAAAAATCAACCCGTTACCATTACAGGCTATATTCTTCCTGTAGATCTAGACGCTAATTTGTATGTTCTATCCGCGTTTCCATTCAGCGCGTGTTTTTTCTGTGGAGGAGCAGGACCTGAGACGGTTATGACATTAAATTTCAAGAAAGGAATGCGTAAATTCAAGACAGACGAACGCCTAACTTTTCAGGGAACTCTGAAGTTGAATGCAGATGATATTTATCAGATGAATTACATTCTGGAAGGCGCAGAAATTGTAGACTGATTAAATTCCCAGCAGTCTCCAGACCCCGGAAATAAAGAATAAAACCAATCCGACCGGGGTTAAAACTTTCCATCCCAAGTACATCAGCTGATCAACGCGCAGACGCGGGAGTGTCCAGCGTGCCCACATTTGTACCAAAATCCCTAGTAAAGCTTTTCCCAGCAACCAGAAAATTCCCGTGGCATAGCCAAACCAGGTACCTGGCTCTCCACTGGTCCAGTCAGCCAGCCTCATAGGGCCAATGTTTGGAAATGGTGTATTCCAGCTTCCCAGAAATAAAATAGCTCCAAGCAGAGAAACCAGCAGCATCATACCATATTCTGACAACATAAATAGCGCCCAGCGCATGCCAGAATACTCCGTATGAAAACCTGCCACGATCTCAGATTCTCCTTCCGGCAAATCAAAAGGAGCACGGTTGCATTCGGCTAATGAAGCGATAAAAAAGATGACATAAGCCAACAACAGAAATGGATTACGGATGATATTCCAGGATAAAATTCCGCCTACAGCTGTAACATCAACACCAAACCTTCTCATACCGAAAAGATAAACCGTGTCCGTAGAATAAATCCCCTGCTGAAAGCTGATGATCTGCAGATCCAGCGTTTGAGAAAGCATTACCACACAAAGAATAGACAAACCCAGCGGAACCTCGTAGGAAATAATTTGTGCTACGGCACGCATAGCGCCGTAAAGTGCAAATTTATTATTCGAGCCCCAGCCTGCCATTAGCAGGCCCATCACATCGACAGAAATAATCGTCAGCAAAAAGAAAACACCCACTGCCGCACCGGAACCCGCCAGATCAGGAGCAAGCGGAACAACCGCAAAACCTGTAAATACAGAAGCAAAAATAATTATCGGCGCAATCAGAAAAAGCTTGCGGTCCGCTGCTTTGGGCACAATATCTTCTTTTTGCAGCAGTTTGAGAAGATCGGCAAATAACTGTAACAACCCCCATTTCCCAACTTCCATAGGTCCGAGCCTGTCCTGAATGAATGCTGAAACTTTACGTTCAAGATACACGCCGACGACTACGAAGCCAGGTACAATAGCCAGGAAAATAAAAAGGGTAATTGGCATTAATTCTTTGAAAGTTAATTCAACTAGTATGCTGGCAAAAGTAAGCAAAAAACTTACTCATCATCATCCTTCTGACCTTTATAACCGGATGCCTGCAAAATATTAGCTGCATTGTCATTTTTCATAAGTACTGGCAAGGTAACATTTGGGTTCTCGGCCATGTAGCGGCTCACAATCCGCCAGCCAAGCCAGCGTCCGATTCCACCAGGCACTTCATTACCAATTTCTGTTGTAAACGGCCGTTCACCAATAAATTTCTGCTTTTTCAGATCTGTACTTTCATACAGCAATTTATTAGCCATAAAAAATGCCCATATATCTTGCTGACTGTTATAAGTTCGTGTCAGGCTCTCTTCTGAATAACCTAAAATCAGACTGTCCGGCGCATCTGGCATTACTTGCTTTACAAATTCATAGCCTTTCCCATATCCAATCATATCAGCCAGCATTGTTCTATCCGAAGCGTTAATGTGATTATATTTATTCGACATGAAGAAAATAATGGATGGAACGATGTATTCTTTCTGATAGCGTCTCAGCTGATAATCATACACATCCGGACGATACATGGCTTTTGGCCCGCCAAAGTAATCCAGACCAATAACGATCAGAGAATCGGATATATAAAGATCATTCCCTGCAAAACCGGTCACCATAAATTTTACTTCCGGCGCTTTGAAGTCGGGATAATATTTTGCGATTTGCTGAAAAGACTCTTTCAAAGGATTAATTATTGAGACACTTCGATCACCAATGATTGAATCCAGTTGTACTTTGAATGCTCTAAAATCCTTATTTTGCAAAATCTGAAAAAGATGAGCTGGCAACTGAGCTTTGGCTACGGGTGCATCCGTAAAATACCAGTCTGATAAATACGGATGTTTATCTAAAAAACTTTGTACATCCTGAACAGATTTGCATGCAAAAAGCGCCTCATCCAGATTTTCAGTATAAACCTTAATCTCAGCTGAACCGGAACCTGTGGCTGATTCATTTTTTGAATCGGTTTTACAAGCTAAAAAACCCAGTGCAAAGCAGCCGGCAACAAGTAAAGTGCGTATATAAAGCATTCTGCAAAACGAATTATGAAGATGAATCAAAATACAAAAGTAGAAAAAAAACGAATAAGCATTTTAGGCTGTGGCTGGCTGGGTTTACCCTTAGCTCAACGTTTGCTTACAGACGATATTTCATCAGAGGTTAAAGGAAGCACCACTTCGGCTGATAAAATTGAACAATTCAGATCTTTGGGCATACAAGGTTTTGTATTCAATCTCAATCCGGAACTGTCCGGTGAAGAATCAGAAATCAAAACGTTTTTTAATACCGATGTACTTATCATTTCCATTCCGCCAAAGTTATCGAAAAACGAACCTGACTTTCATCCCAGGCAAATTCAGTCGGTTATTGAAAACCTAAAAGATTCACCTGTAAAAGAAATTATTTACATCAGTTCAACCAGTATTTATCCTGATCTTAACCGGATTGTAACAGAAGAAGACGTTACTGCACCGGAACAATCTCCCTCACCCGCAATGGTTGAGGCTGAAAACTTATTGATAAATCTTCGTGAAGAAAAAACAGTATCAATACTGCGCCATGGTGGTTTACTGGGCTATAATCGTATTCCTGGTAAGTATGTAAAAGGGCAAAAAGATATGTCAACGGGATCAATCCCCGTTAATTACATTCATCGCGACGATGCCGCAGGAATAATTTCTACCATTGTAAAACAGGGTGTAGTAAATGAAACATTTAACATTGTTGCACCTTTGCATCCAACTCGAAAAGATGTTTATAAAAAATCCTGCGCTCAGTTTGGCTGGGAAGCGCCAACGTTTAAGGAACCTGAAAACAGCCCTGATTTTAAGACAATTTCAGCAGAAAAATTAAACTCATTCTATAAATATGATTTTAAATATCCTGATCCTTTGCATTTTTACTACGAAGAATAGACCCATAAACTTTGCAGAAATGAAAATAAAAATCCGTGAGAATTAACCCACGGATTTTTTATTAACAGATTCTATTTCTTACCTATTTCATTCCTAAAAGCTCAGTCAGTTTGGCTTCCAAAGCAGGTCCGCGCAAGTTTTTAGCAATTACTTTTCCATCTTTATCCAGCAAATAAGTCGCTGGAATGGCGCTTACGCCATACGTTTGTGCTACAACAGAATTCCAGAATTTAAGGTCTGATCCGTGAATCCAGGTCAGGTTATCCTTTTTAATGGCTGCTTTCCAGGCATTGGCTTCCTTGTCCAGCGAGACACCATAGATATCAAAACCTTTGCTTTTGAACTTATCATACATCCGTACCACATTTGGGTTTTCCTGACGGCAAGGTCCGCACCAGGATGCCCAGAAATCAATTAATACGAATTTTCCTCTTAAAGAAGAAAGTGTAACCGGTTTTCCTTCAGGATCATTTAGTGTAAAATCAGGTGCTTCATCACCAATCGCAATTCCTTTGATCCGTTTGATCTGACCTATAAAAGACTCAGCAAGTTTTGGTGTAGGTTTTACTTTTTCAAATTTTTGCGCTACATCCTGTAATAAAGCAAGATCAGTATCAGGATTCAAAAAGTTGTTGGCAGTAAAAATAGCAACCAGAGAAGTACCCATTTCCGGGATCATTGCCTTAATTTTAGTCAAATGCTCTTGTTCCGCCTGTTGGTAAGCTTTCTGAACTTCCTGTATTTTTTTAGTATCCTTTTTGGCTTCTGCTTTTGCATATTCATCATTCCAAACGGCAACCTTAGCTCCCATGCTCTGGTTTAATTCCAGCAATTTGGCATAATATTCCATGTTTTTAGAACCCGTGATTTCAGCTTTACCAGGATTTCCCTTGCTATCTTTATCGAATCCGTCGGCAATGATATTAAACGTTTCACCTCCTTCTGATAACAGGACTATTTTCTGACGATCGGCGATATTCAGCATAAAAAAACTACCGCCGTCTTTCTCTGTTCCTTTAATTGAAAAAGATCCGTCAGCAGACATCTTGGCAGAATCCAGTTTTATGGCCGTTCCGGTTACAAGAGATTGTGTTAACAGTACCTTTTCACCCTGAGAGCCATTTTTAACCTTACCGTTAATTATAAAACTTTTAGGAGTGATTTGTTCCTGAGCCATTACAGACATTCCTGTCAGGGCTAATCCTAAGATAAGAAAGCCAGCTTTAATGCGTTTTTTCATAATTTTCTTTGACAAATTCTCCAAGTGCGATGATTATAATTTAGCGGCAAGCAGTTGATTAACCATTTTTGGATCGGCTGCTCCGTTGGATTTTTTCATGATTTCACCAACAAACAAACCTAACAATCCTTTTTTACCTTTCCGGTAAGCAGCCACCTTGTCCGGCATGGATGAAATAACCTCATCTACCAACGTTTCCAGCTCGTTCGTATTGCTGTTTTGCAGCCAGTTATTTGTCGTAGCAATTTCTTTTGGAGAACGTTGCGGCTCTTTTAAAAGAATCGGAAATATTTTTTGTGTCGCAACCGAATTACTGATCAGGTTGGTTTCCGTAAGCTCAATCAGTTCCGCCAGCGTTTCAGCCGAGATCGGAAAAGATTCAATAGCTCCGTCATGCTCGTTTATATAAGACTTCACAGAACCCATTAACCAGTTTGAAGCAGCTTTGTAAGTAGAAGTTTTGGCACAAACTGCTTCAAAATATTCAGCCATTTCCTTTGTATCGGTCAATACCAGCGCATCATAGACCGGAATACCATAAACACGAGTAAACTTCTCCCGTAAAGCCTGTGGTAAAGCCGGCATTGCCGCTGTAATTTCACTCAGCCATTCTTCTGAAATAACAACCGGACTTAGATCCGGATCCGGGAAATAACGGTAGTCATTCATTGTTTCCTTCACGCGCATACCGTACGTTTGTCCGCTTTCTACGTCAAACATCCGGGTTTCCTGCTGGATCGTTTCGCCGGCTTCAAGCATCGAAATTTGCCTGCGTGTTTCAAAATTTATAGCCCGCATCATATTACGGATCGAGTTCATATTCTTGATCTCCACCTTTGTCCCAAGCTTCGTTTCTCCTTTTTTTCGCAGAGAAACATTGACATCACAACGAAGCGAACCTTCTTCCATATTTCCGTCACTGATATTCAAATAGCGTACCAGACGGCGGATTTCCGTAACAAAAGCACCTGTTTCCTCAGCAGACCTTAAATCCGGCTCTGAAACCATTTCTACCAACGGAGTTCCTGCACGGTTGTAGTCCAGCAAAGTATCTGTATCACTGCCATCATGAACGGATTTCCCTGCATCTTCTTCTAAATGTATATGATGAAAACGGACAAATTTTTCATAAAGCCTGCCATCATTTCCTTTTACAGAAATCGCGATCCCTCCATTTTCACAAATTGGCTTTTTATCCTGGGAGATCTGATATCCTTTTGGAAGATCCGGATAGAAATAATTTTTCCTGTCAAAAATAGTACGCCTGCTGATAGAGCAGCCTAGAGCAAGTCCCATGCGAACGGCATATTCTATTGCTTTTTTATTCAACTTAGGCAAAGTACCTGGCAGAGCAAGCGTAAGTGGTCCTATGTTGGTATTGGGCTCAGCTCCAAAACGGTTCAGGTCCTGAGCAAATAATTTTGATTCTGTCAATAGCTGGCAGTGTACTTCAAGACCAATTACCGTTTCATAAGAGGCAATAAGTTCTTCAGTGATATCCAATGGATGGTGTATGCTTTCGGTCATAGCGATTAAAAATTCTCAGGCAAAGATACAAAAACGGGTCGTCCACCACATGAACGACCCGTTTTTTCTATGATAAACTGTGCTGACCTGATTTATAAAGAGTTAATCCAGGTCGCAATCACTACGATATCTGCTTTAGGAACATGTGCCATAGGAGCCATAGGAGGGAAGCCAGGCCAATGTTCAGGCTTTGGATTATGTACCAGCTCTACAATCTGATCCGTTGAATATTTCTTTTTAGCAACTTCTGCATAAGCAGGCCCAATAATCTTTTCATAAGGATTATGGCAGGCCAGACATGCATGTTTGTTCAATAAAGCAGATACTTCAGCCGGTACAGGTTTACGCTTTGGTTTTGCATCAGCCGCCGGTTCAGCCGTTGCTGCTCCTTCAGCAGCTGGCGCAGCTTTGGTTGTGTCGGCTGCAGCGGTAGGAGTCGATGTAGCAGCAGCGGCAGGAGCTTCCTGCGCAGGAGCATTTCTTTTTTCTTCTTGAAGTACGGTCAGCGCAGCTTCCTCACGGGCTTTGCTGCCGGAACCATAAAAAGTATCATACTTGGCTTTGTCTTCCTGCGAAGAACAACTGGTCCAGATTGAGGCAGCTATGGCAATTATTGCCAGAGAAGTAAATTTTTTAAGTGCCATTTTTTTAAACATATTTAAAGTAATTCCGCCAGATTATCGGTTTCTACGATTAATCACTACACGAAGAAAGCAAGTTTGTTTTAGATTTCCCTATTGTATTTTACAATTCATTAAACCTATAAAATTTAACATTCATTTTAAAGTGCTTATAGTCAGAATATTAATGTAATTTTTTGCTATTCAAATTCTTGATATTTATTCTTTATCTAAATTTTATTTAAAATATCTTTTTTAAATAATACATAATATCCTTACTTTTGCAGTCCTATTTGTAAAACGATGTAAAGTAATGGCTAAGAAAGGTAATAGAGTACAGGTTATATTGGAATGCACCGAACAAAAGACAACAGGTGTACCAGGAATGTCACGTTACGTAACGACAAAAAATCGGAAAAATACGCCTGGCCGTATGGAATTGAAAAAATTCAATTCATTCCTGAGACGTTATACTCTTCACAAAGAGATTAAGTAATTACCTTTAACTTTTGTTGGCTGAAAGGTTAACAATATGTCGTAATTACAATAGCATTTAATATATACAATAACATATTAACTATATACAGACATGGCAAAGAAAGTAGTTGCTACCCTGAAAAAAGAAGGCGGTAAATCATTTGCCAAAGTGATTAAAGCCGTAAAGTCTCCAAAAACAGGAGCCTGGACTTTTAAAGAAGAAATGGTACCCATCGATGGCGTACAAGGTGCACTTAAAAACTAAGGTGATTTATTCCCTTATGTTTGAAAGGTTTTTATATTAGATTGCCCGAAAAGTCCCACGAGGGACTTTTTTGTTTTATTTTTGGGTTGTAAAAACATTCATGCAGAATTAACAGCATACTTTTAGCATACTACTAACATCGGATTTTAACCTACACATCTGACTATGAGTTTATTTGGGTTTTTTTCAAAAGAAAAAAAAGAGACATTAGATAAAGGTCTTGAAAAAACCAAAGACAGTTTCTTCGGCAAACTTTCCCGTGCGATTGTTGGCAAAACGACAATTGATGAAGAAGTGCTTGATGAACTGGAAGATATTCTTGTAAGTTCTGATGTAGGTGTTGAAACGACAGTAAAAATCATTAAGCGCATTGAAGAGCGTGTTGCAAGAGACAAATATGCAACAACAGCCGAACTTGATATTATTCTTCGTGAAGAAATTGCAGAGCTGTTAATTGAAAATAAATCTGTTGATGTTACGGATAGTTTTGAAACTGAACATTTACCAAAACCATACGTAATTATGGTTGTCGGCGTAAACGGTGTTGGGAAAACAACAACGATTGGAAAACTGGCACATCAGTTTCATACCCGAGGTCATAAAGTAGTTTTAGGTGCAGCGGATACTTTCCGTGCAGCGGCAGTGGAACAGTTAAAACTTTGGGGAAAACGTGTTGATGTTCCCGTAATTGATCATGGCATGAACACAGATCCCTCTGCGGTAGCGTATGATGCTCTGAAACGTGGTATGGAAATTAATGCGGATGTTATTATCATCGATACAGCAGGAAGGCTTCATACCAAAGTGAACCTGATGAACGAGCTTTCCAAGATTAAGCGTGTGATGCAGAAAATTATCCCTGATGCACCGCATGAAGTACTTTTAGTTTTGGACGGAAGTACAGGACAAAATGCTGTTATTCAGGCCCGTGAATTTACAAAAGTGGCCGAAATTACTGCTTTGGCCATAACCAAACTGGATGGAACGGCCAAAGGCGGTGTGGTTATCGGTATCTCTGACGAGTTCAAAATTCCGATTAAATACATTGGCGTAGGAGAGAAGATGGAAGATTTACAGGTCTTTGACCGGAGCGAATTTGTTGATTCTTTGTTTAAAAAGATCTGATTTTAGCCGCTTATCCTTTTATTAGCTAACCTACATATTTCGGCTTTTTTCGTAGCTGTTAAAATGATATTTTGAACTGTTGTTCATTAAATATCGCTTAGGCTATGAATAAGAATGATTCATTATTGGTTATCGCTTTTATTCTTGGAATTTTCGGATTGGTGATCTGGGGATTAGTGAAATTTACTCAGAATACCATTGGGAAAAATTCTCCTCTAAAAGTAACTCGGTCTTACGAAGTAACTAAACTTCGTTACTTTACAAAGTTCGATAATTTAACGATCTATTACTTTGCACTAATCGGCCTTTATTGTCTGATTAAAATTCCCGATATTTTTTCTCCGTCCGTTTATTTATATGATTGGCGAAGTCCCGCTATTCTTATTTTCACTTGCATAATTTTCATAGGATTCCCTGCCTATTATCTATATCTGGATTTGAATTACTGGAAACATACAAAAAATATTAGGATAACGTATTTACCAGCTGAAAAAACCATAGAAATCAAGTTTCCCAAAATAACTTACCACATACAAGAAGGCGACATCAAAAATATTGAAATAATTAGTAGTGGTGGTAAAATACAATTTGGATATTCTATTTATTCACTTCAAAATGGAGATTCATTTATTCTAACAAATCGGGTGCCGGGTACAGGGGCCATACGTGAATACTTTAAGAATACCCCTGTCAAGTTTATTGAAAAACGATTTCCTTTAATAAAATAGCATTATCAAGTAATTTTTCACGAACTTTGCACCCCGTTTGACCGTTCATTATCAACTACTTCACCGGAAAATTTCCTGACTTCTGGTTGCTTGATGAATAACTATCCAATAAAAACTAATAGCTGAAAGCTTACAGCCGAAAGCTACATCCTATGAAAACCAAAGGAATACGTACCAATAAAGTTAATATTGTCACACTGGGCTGCTCAAAAAACCTGGTTGATTCAGAAGTTTTATACACTCAGTTAAGAGGAAACGGGTTCGATGTAACGCACGAATCAAAAAAGGATAATTCCCAGATTGTCGTAATTAATACCTGCGGTTTTATTGACAATGCCAAGGAAGAATCTATCAATACCATTCTTCGTTATGCAGATGCAAAAGCAGCCGGAATTGTGGACAAGGTTTATGTTACAGGATGTTTGTCGCACCGTTATAAAGACGAACTTTCTATTGAAATACCTACCGTAGATGCCTGGTTTGGCACAAATGAACTTCCACGTTTACTCAAAACACTAAAGGCGGATTACAAGCACGAACTTGTTGGCGAGCGCCTACTCACCACTCCTACACATTACGCTTATATGAAGATTGCAGAGGGCTGTGACCGGCCTTGCAGTTTTTGTGCTATTCCCATTATGCGTGGCGGACATGTTTCCCGTCCGATTGATGAATTGGTAAAAGAAGCAAAATCATTAGCCAAACGTGGTACAAAAGAATTAATCCTGATTGCTCAGGATTTAACTTACTACGGACTGGATATTTATAAAAAAAGAAATTTATCTGATCTGATGGCACAGCTCTCCGATGTGGAAGGTATTGAGTGGATCAGGTTGCAATATGCCTATCCGGCAGGTTTTCCGATGGACGTTCTGGATGTAATGAACGAGCGAAGTAATATCTGTAAATATCTGGATATGCCGCTGCAATCAGGATCTTCTGAAATTTTAAGATCTATGCGACGGGGAATTTCACGTGAGAAAACCGAAGCCCTGGTTTATGCAATCCGCGATAAAGTGCCTGATATTACTTTACGTACCACACTGATCGTTGGTCACCCAGGTGAAACAGAAGCACTTTTTGACGAAACCTATGAGTTTGTTGAAAAAATGCGTTTTGATCGTTTAGGCGCTTTCCAATATTCCCACGAGGATAATACACATTCGTACACAATGCCTGATGATATACCGGCTGAAATCAAGCAGGAACGTGCTGATGCCATTATGGAATTACAGCAGGGAATTTCTCATGAACTGAACCAGCAAAAAATCGGCAATACCTACAAAGTACTTTTTGACCGTGTGGAAGGCGGACATTTTATCGGTCGTACCGAATTTGATTCTCCGGAAGTTGACAACGAAGTACTTGTTCCGGCTAGTCAGTATGTTCGTTTGGGCGATTTTGCCAATGTAAAAATCAATGCGGCAGAAGAATTTGACTTGTATGGCGATATTGTTATTTAATAACTGATTCTAAATAAAAAATTCTGAAAATTTGCTAAAAAACTCTCACCGCAAGTGAGAGTTTTTTAGCTTGGAGCTTAGTTACTTCACTAACACTTTTGGCTTAGATAGCAAAGTATCTTACTTTTGTGCCTCAATTGAAAAGATAAATTTTATTCCCCATGTTGCAACGCATTCAAACTATTTTTTTAGCCCTTACAATCATCGGCATGGGCGTTTTCGTATCCTTTCCGGTCTGGACTAAAATAGCTGCCAGCGGAGATCAGCAGGCTTCACTTACCGCTATGAAACTGACGCATCAGCTTAATGCCGTACAATCAAACATTGACTCAGTACCTTATCTGCTGATTCTTGCCATTGTGATTGCAGGAGTTGCTGCATTTTCTATTATTAAATTCCGTAACCGGATTTTACAATCTGCTTTATGTGCGGTCAATTCCATTCTGATGAGCACACTGCTTGGCCTTGTTATCTATCTGACCTTTTACAAAGCAGCCAAATTGTTTGATCCACAGACTCCTGGTGATTATACCATTGGCTTTTACGGCCTTGTTGCTTCTATGCTGGCAAATGTGATGGCTAACCGTTATATCCGTAAAGACGAAAAAACAGTACAGCAATCGAACCGTTTGAGATAATTCTTAAAAGATATATTTACAAAATGCTTGGAAACTGAAAGATTACCTTTCTTTTCCAAGCATTTTTTATTTGGCAATAACAATCTTTATACCAATCCTTCCCGCAACAGATCATGCAGGTGGACAAATCCTTTTACAACATTTTCTTCAACCACCACCACATGCGTTATACTTCTTGACTGCATGATTTCCAGAGCCGTTACAGCAAAATCCTCCGGGTCAACACAGATGGGAGAAGCAGTCATAATATCGCAGGCTTTCAGATGCAAAAGATCCTCCCCTGAATGCTGATTCAACATCCGGCGCAAATCTCCGTCGGTAATAATCCCGGCCATTTTTCCTTCTGCATTATTAACCGCAGTGATACCAAGCCTTTTAGAGGTAATTTCCATGATGACCTGTTTCAGCGAGGCATTTTCATCCACAACCGGAAGTGCATTGTTTGGGTAAATGTCACAAACTTTAAGGTATAATCTTTTTCCAAGTGCTCCTCCAGGGTGGTATTTTGCGAAATCCTGACTTGTAAAACCTCTGGCTTCCAGCAGACAAATGGCAAGCGCATCGCCTAAGGCCATAGCAACCGTTGTGCTCGTTGTTGGTGCCAGGTTATGCACATCGGCTTCATTGGGCGCATAGGCATTTAAAATATATTGGGCATGCTGGGCAAGGTAGGAATTCCGGTTGCTCACCATTGCGATAATCGGTACACCGGTGCGTTTTATAAGAGGAACAAGTACTTTTATTTCAGGCGTATCACCGCTTTTTGACAAAACCAAAACCACATCATTATGCTGAATCATGCCCAAATCACCATGAATTGCATCACCAGCGTGCATAAATAATGCCGGAGTACCAGTAGAATTCAGGGTTGCGACAATTTTCTGTCCAACAATAGCGCTTTTGCCAATGCCCGACACAACCACCCGCCCTCCGGAATTTAAAATGGCATATACGCACTTTTCAAATTCATCATCAATCCTTTCAACAAGATTCTGTAAAGCAATCGCTTCCTGCTGTATCACATCTTTTGCGATGGACTGAATATTTTTTATTAATTTCAAATCTGAATTACAGTTTTATTGAGAACTAATTCCAATTATTAAGATCAAAGGCAAAGATAGAGAACTTTGGGATATCCATTTTGTTGACAAAGTATGGTAAAGCAGGTTGATAATGTCGTTTTAAGCACATTAAAAGAAAGACTCAAAGAAATATTCGGTTACAGTCAGTTTCGGGGAGAGCAGGAAGTTATCATTCAAAATATACTGCTGGGCAAAAATACTTTTGTTATTATGCCAACAGGGGCAGGAAAATCGCTTTGCTATCAATTGCCGGCATTGGTAAGCGAAGGTATGACGATTGTAATATCACCGCTTATTGCCCTCATGAAAAATCAGGTCGACCAGTTGACCGCATTTGGAATTAATGCACAATTTCTTAATTCTACGCTGACGAAGGCGGAGATGACAAGAGTAAAAAACGATGCACTGGACGGAAGTTTAAAGCTTCTTTACATTGCACCCGAATCCCTGACAAAAGAAGAAAATCTGGAATTCTTAAAAAGAGTAAAAATTTCCTTTGTTGCTATTGATGAAGCACACTGTATTTCAGAGTGGGGACATGATTTCCGCCCGGAATACCGCCGTATCTATGGTATTATTGAAAATATTGGTAACCTGCCAATCATTGCGCTTACGGCTACTGCAACTCCCAAAGTTCAGCAGGATATCCGCAAGAACCTGCAAATGGAAGAAGCGGAGACTTTCAAATCTTCTTTCAACCGTAAAAATCTTTATTACGAAATCCGTGCCAAAAAGGACACTAAAAAGCAACTTATCCGCTATGTACGCAACAACAAAGGGAAGTCCGGTATTATATACTGTTTAAGCCGCAAAACGGTTGAAGAAATTGCTGAGTTGTTGTCTGTAAATGATGTAAAAGCACTTCCTTACCATGCTGGTCTGGACAGCAATACGCGTATGGCAAACCAGGATGCTTTTTTGAATGAAGATGTTGACGTCATTGTGGCTACTATCGCTTTTGGAATGGGAATCGACAAGCCGGATGTACGCTTTGTAATCCACTATGATGTACCTAAGTCACTGGAAGGATACTATCAGGAAACAGGTCGGGCCGGACGTGATGGTCTGGAAGGAAATTGTCTGATGTTTTACAGCTATGATGATATTCAGAAACTGGAAAAATTCAACAAAGACAAAACCGTTACCGAGCGTGATAATGCACGCCATTTGCTAAACGAAATGGTTGCTTACTCTACCCTCGGAGTTTGCCGGAGAAGACAGCTTTTAAGTTATTTTGGTGAATATCTTGATAAGGACTGTGGCTTTTGTGATAACTGTATCAAACCAACCGAAAAAACCAAAGTTCAGGAAGAAGTTGTTCTTATTCTTCGTGCCGTACATCTTACAGAACAACGTTTTGACGGTGAACACATTACGGATCTGATCACAGCAACTGATAATCAGTACGTTCGCAGCTACGAACATGACAAACTGGATGTTTTTGGTAAAGGTGCAGAACTGAATGAGTCCCGTGATTACTGGATTTCAACAATCCGCCAGCTTGTTATTTTAAATTACCTTGAAAAAGATATCGAGAATTATGGTATCCTGAAAATTGGTGAAAAAGGGCTAAATTACATCAACGACCCTTACCCTGTTACGCTTTACAAGGATCATAACTTTGAAGAAGAAGAGGTTAAAGTAGAAGATGATAGCCAGGATGCAACAGGTAATGGCAGTGCTCATGCCTATGATGAAGCACTTTTAGGCATGCTGAAGGCTCTTCGTAAGAAAGTAGCTAAGGAAAAAGATCTGCCGCCTTATGTTATTTTTCAGGATCCGTCTCTTGAAGAAATGGCAACAACTTATCCGACCACCCAGCAGGAAATGGCTCAGATTAATGGAGTCGGGATGGGTAAGGTGCAAAAATTCGGCCGCCAGTTTATTGATCTTATCACTAAATACGTTGATGAGAATGATATTGAAACGGCGAAAGATGTTGTCATAAAATCAACGGTTAATAAATCCAAGATCAAGATCTATATTATCCAGCAGGTGGATAGAAAGGTGAGTCTGGATGAAATTGCCGATGTTAAGAATATGGCTCTTGGTGATGTTATTGAAGAAGTTGAACATATCTGCTACTCCGGAACGAAACTGAATCTTGACTACTATATCAATCAGGTCATTGATAAAGAGCGTCAGCAGGACATTTATGATTATTTCATGAATGCTGAAACCGACAATATTGCAGCAGCACTAGACGAATTCTCAGGTGACGATGTCAGTGAGGAAGAATTAAGATTAATGCGCATTAAGTTTTTATCTGAATTGGCAAATTAAAATGTATATAGGTAAGAAATTTACCTGTAGCCTTTAGATTTGTCAAAATTATTATTATCCCTGGTTATGAATGTACTTATATTGGGTTCAGGAGGGCGCGAACACGCTTTTGCCTGGAAAATTGCCCAAAGCCCCCTTTGTGACAGTTTGTTTGTAGCGCCCGGTAATGCCGGCACAGCCCATGTGGCAACAAATATTCCAATTTCTTATAATGATTTTGATTCCGTTGCATCAGCTGTTCTTGAAAATAATATCGATCTGGTCATTGTAGGCCCGGAAGAACCGCTTGTGAACGGCATTGTTGATTACTTTGAAAATCGCCCTGATCTTAGTAAAATCAAAATTATCGGGCCAAATAAAGCAGGTGCACAGCTTGAGGGAAGCAAAGATTTCTCTAAGCAGTTTATGCAGAAATATAATATTCCAACCTCTTCTTCTCAAACCTTTACGGTAGGAACCCTGGAAAGCGGGCTTGAATACATTGAAAAACATTCGCTTCCAATTGTTTTGAAAGCAGATGGGCTTGCAGCAGGAAAAGGGGTCATTATTGCAGAGAAAAAAGCAGATGCAGAACAAGCCTTTACTGAGATGCTGGTTGACGGCAAATTTGGATCGGCAGGAAATAAAGTCGTAATTGAACAATTCCTGAAAGGGATTGAGTTATCGGTGTTTGTACTTTGTGACGGCGAACATTACAAAATTTTACCCGAAGCAAAGGATTATAAAAGAATCGGTGAAAATGATACCGGACTTAATACAGGCGGAATGGGCGCCGTTTCACCCGTTGCATTTGCCGATGCCAATTTTTTAAGAAAAGTAGAAGAAAAAGTAGTAAAACCTACATTGCATGGCCTGAAAAGCGAAGGCATTAAATACGTAGGATTTATTTTTATTGGATTGATGAATATAAAAGGTGAACCTTACGTCATTGAATACAATGTTCGCATGGGCGATCCGGAAACTGAAGTGGTTTTGCCACGTATTCAATCCGATTTCCTGATTCTTTTGGCTGCAACCGCCAAAGGTACTTTACATGATATTGAAATGACGATTTCTCCGCAGGTAGCTGTTACAACGGTACTTGTATCCGGTGGATATCCGGGAGATTACGAAAAAGGAAAGGTAATTTCCGGTAATGAAAAGGTTGAAGATGTGTTTCTGTTTCATGCAGGAACCACATTTAATGCAAATACCGAAGTCGTGACGAATGGAGGCCGCGTGATGGTTTTGACAGGTGTTGCCAACTCGCTTGAAAATGCTGTTCGTAAATCACAGCGTGCCGCACAAGCGATTCAGTTTGAGGGAAAATATTTCAGGCACGACATCGGTATGGATTTAATTCGTTATAACTCTTGATGAAGACGATGAACTATGGGATGTGGATCATGTGCATCCGGCGGATGCGGTACTAAAGAAGGATCGGCCGTCTCAGGATGTGGAAGTAATGGAACCTGTGGTACAGGCGGATGTAATAAAATGAACGTTTTCGACTGGCTTAGCCATATGGATGTGCCGGCCAGTCAGAAGTTTGATGTTGTTGAAGTAAAATTTAAAGGCGGAAGAAAAGAATATTTCCGTAATATAAATCAACTGGATTTCTTCACCGGCGACTATGTTGTTTGTGAAATGGCATCAGGCCAGCATATAGGGACTATATCCTTGCAGGGCGAGCTTGTACGCCTTCAGATGAAGCGTAAAAACGTAGCGATCAGTGATGACATTCATGTCATTTACCGTATTGCCAACGAAAAAGATTTGGACAAGCATACGCAGGCGATGGCACGGGAAATGCCTACGCTATATCGTACACGGGAAATAATCCGTGAGATGAAGCTAAATATGAAATTGTCTGACGTAGAATTTCAGTCAGATAATACCAAAACTACTTTCTACTATTCTTCTGAGGAACGGGTTGATTTCCGGGAATTGATCAAGTCTCTGGCTTCTGAATTCAAAGTCCGGATTGAGATGAGACAGATCAGTCTTCGTCAGGAAGCAAGCCGTTTAGGCGGACTAGGATCCTGCGGACGTGAACTTTGCTGTTCAACATGGCTGACCGACTTTAAGAATATTTCAACTTCAGCAGCACGGTATCAGAACCTTTCGCTGAATCCTGCGAAACTTTCAGGACAATGCGGACGATTAAAATGCTGTCTGAACTATGAACTGGAAACTTATATCGATGCTTTGCGCGATATTCCAACCGTAGATGTTCCTTTAAAAACAAAAAAGGGAACGGCAACGCTTCAAAAAACCGACATTTTCAAAAAGATCATGTGGTTCGGTTTTGAAAAAGATACAAACTGGTACCCAGTTGCGATTGATAAAGTTTTGGAGATTATGGAGTTGAATAAAAACAACGTAATTCCTGAATCACTTGAAATCCTGACTCCGGAGCCGGAAAAGAAGCTGGACAGAGGCGCTCAGGCCCTTAATAGTGATCTTGCTAATCTGGATCGTAAATACAGCGAGGAACAGAAAAAGAAGAAAAAGAAAAAAAACAGGAATGGTAACAAAAACCGGGGAGCCAAGCCTCCTCAGGCTAGTACACCTTCAAATCCTCAATAAAATAAAGAAAATGAGCTGTAAAATTGATATTTTGCAGCTCATTTTCTTTTAAACCAAACCTAGCATTTTTGAAAAATCATGTCATTCGTCTGGCGGAGATTGCTAATCAGCCTTCGAGGCGCATTATAGGACTTATGTCAGGCACTTCGCTGGATGGGCTTGACGTGGCACTTTGTAAAATTCAGGGTAGTGGAACTGATACTGTTTTAAAAGTAGAACAGTTTGCTACTGTTCCATTTACTGAAGATTTTCGTAACAGCATTCGTGAAATTTTCGCAAAAAGGGAAATTGATTTTCAGCACTTATGTGTTCTAAATCCATTCATTGGTTTGGAACATGGCCGGATGATTCTGGAATGCTTAAAAAAATGGAACATTCCGGCAGAGGAGATAGACCTTATCGCAAGCCATGGACAGACTGTTTTTCATGCGCCAAAAAAACAGCATAATCTTCCCGGCTTTCCAAACGCAACACTGCAAATTGGTGATGGCGATCATATTGCAGTCACTACTAATATTATAACGATTAGCGATTTCAGGCAAAAGCATATTGCTGCAGGCGGAGAAGGCGCACCGTTGGCTGTTTATGGTGATTACTTTTTGTTTTCTAAAAAAGGAGAAAACAGAATTTTGCTTAATATGGGAGGTATTGCCAATTTTACTTTTTTACCAGGTTCCTTGGATCAATCTGCCATTTTTACTACGGATACTGGTCCGGGAAATACTTTAATTGATGCTTTTGCACGCCAGTTTTTCAATATTCCTTATGATGATAACGGGTCGATTGCAGCCAGTGGCTCTGTGAATGAAATTTTATTGAATGCGCTTAAATCAGTGTCCTTTTTTGATGCCCCTTTTCCAAAAACCACAGGACCGGAAGTTTTCAACAAAGACTTTGTCAATAATTTAATTTATAAAAATCATCTATCCGATATTTCGCATGAGGATATTCTTGCTACGTTGACAAGATTTAGTGCAGATACGATTTCAAACGCCATTCTACGCATGATTAAACCGGATGAAACTTATAACATTTATGCAAGCGGCGGCGGTGCCCATAATCCTGTACTGATGGCGGCGATTCATGAGCAATTACCAAACTGCCATTTATCACTTATCGATGATCTCGGCGTATCAGGAGATGCAAAGGAAGCGGTGTTATTTGCCGTCTTAGCCAACGAAACGGTGGCTGGCGGAGAAGTTGCCTTTGGAGAGCGCGAAGGCGTGCCTAGTGTGACGATGGGGAAGATTTCATTTCCGGCATAAAAAGCTGCTCACTTTACTTACTTAAATACAAAGGTTTTGCCAGTACTTATTAATCATTGGTTCAGGCAATATATATCAAAAGTATGCACGATATTATCGTAATTGGAGGCGGAATTGTTGGCCTGGCCACTGCGCTTCGTATAAAAGAACAAAGACCTGCTTTAAAGGTTTTATTGCTGGAAAAGGAAAAGGGTGTTGCCAGGCATCAGACCGGCCATAATAGTGGAGTCATTCATTCAGGTTTATATTACAAACACGGAAGCTTAAAGGCGACAAACTGTATTCGTGGTTATGAAATGCTCCTTGATTTTTGTAACAGGGAGGGAGTACCTTATGATCTTTGCGGAAAAATAGTGGTGGCTACTAAAGCGGAGCAAATTCCACTCTTAAAGAATTTGTATGAACGCGGTCTGCAAAATGGTTTAACTAAAAACCGGATGATCAATGCGGCAGAAATCCGTGAAATGGAACCGCATGTTAATGGTTTGGAAGGCATTGCCGTACCTTATACAGGCATCATAGATTATAAAGCAGTTAGTGAGAAATATGCAGAACTCTTTCAAAAGCTGGATGGCGAAATTCGTTTTGGAGAAAAGGCAATCAATATTAAAAACCTGAATACACATAGTGAAGTCATTACTGCTTCCGGGAATGCCTACAGCGCAAAACTAATTGTCAACTGCGCCGGATTATTTTCTGATAAAGTGGCTCAGCTAACGCAGGCGGAGGAAATCAAAGTTCAGATTATCCCTTTTCGCGGGGAATACTATAAGATTAAACCTGAGAAACATCATCTTGTTAAAAACCTGATTTATCCGGTTCCTGATCCAAATTTTCCATTTCTTGGTGTACATTTTACAAGGATGATCGAAGGAGGAGTTGAAGCAGGCCCAAATGCTGTTTTTGCTTTTAAAAGAGAAGGTTATAAACGGACAGACATTAACTTCCCCGAATTGTTTGAAGCGCTTGCCTGGCCGGGATTCAGGAAAGTAGCGATGAAGTACTGGCAAACCGGAATGGGTGAATATTATCGCTCTTTTTCCAAAGCAGCTTTTACCAAAGCATTGCAGGAATTGATCCCCGAAGTACAAAGTGAAGATCTAATTCCGGGTGGGGCTGGTGTTCGCGCTCAGGCCTGCGACTATGACGGTGGCTTACTGGATGATTTTTCAATCATTGAAAATAAAAGTGCAATCAATATTTGTAATGCGCCATCGCCGGCTGCTACTTCTTCGCTTTCCATTGGGCAAACAATTTCAGAAAGAGTGTTTGCAAGAATTTAGCTTTTAGCTTTTGAAACAAAAAAGTCCTTACAATTCCGGTTCCGGATGTAAGGACTTTTTTGTTATTTCAAATGATAAGGTCTAACAGCTAACTGCTAAAAGCCAATAGCTAAGAGATCTTTTCTTCGTTTGCTAACTTGCTGTTTTTCTTACCATAGCCAAAATAAACGGCCAGGCCAAGAGCCAGCCAGATAGCCAGACGGAACCAGCTTTCAATTGGCAGAGAATACATCAGGTAAACGCAAACCACGATACCCATGATTGGTACGAAAGGAACAAGAGGGGTACGAAATGAACGTTTCAGATCAGGACGTTTGATACGCAGCATCCACACACCAACGCAAACTAAACAGAAAGCGAACAATGTACCGATACTTACCATGTGTCCAAGGTCACTCACAGGAACAAATCCGGAGAAAAGACTTACGAAAATCATGAAGAAAAGGTTAGTCTTCCATGGAGTACTGAATTTTGGATGTACTGCACTAAAAAATCTTGGCAGCAATCCGTCTTTACTCATCGAATAGAATACACGGCTCTGGCCTAAAAGCATCACCAGCATTACAGAAGTGTAACCCGCCAGAATAGCAATAACCAAGCCTGTCTGAAGTGTATCATACCCGGTTTTTGCAAAAGCAGTAGCAGCAGGTTTGGCATCATTAGCGAATTCAGTATATTTTACCAAACCAGTCATTACATGAGCAAAAAGCACATAAAGTATAGTACAAACCACAAGTGAACCCAGAATACCAATGGGCATTCCCTTCTGTGGATTTTTAGCTTCCTGAGCTGCTGTTGAAACAGCATCAAACCCGATAAAGGCAAAGAATACAACCGCAGCTCCTGTTGCAATACCTGACCAGCCAAAGTTCTCATAATTCCCTGTATTTTCAGGAATGTAAGGCGTGTAGTTAGCAGGATCAATGTGGCTCCATCCTAAGGCAATAAATATCAAAACAACAGCAACTTTAACACATACCAGGATATTGTTCAGGAAAGCAGATCCTTCTGTACCTCTGATTAAAAGTAATGATAATACCCATATGATCAGGATAGCAGGAAGGTTGACAAGACCATTATCGATGATTGTTCCATCACTTAGTTTAACGATTTCAAAAGGAGAACATACCAGCTGGGAAGGTAAATGAATTCCAAAAGAACTTAAGAATTCAAGAAGGTAACGCGACCAGCTTACTGATACAGTTGCAGCACCCAAAGCATATTCCAGTACCAGGTCCCATCCAATGATCCAGGCAACAAATTCGCCCATGGTTGCATAAGAATAGGTGTAGGCACTTCCTGCAATAGGAATCATTGAAGCAAATTCTGCATAGCACAATCCTGCAAATCCACAACCAACGGCAGCCAATATAAACGAAATGGTAACGGCAGGGCCTGCATGTTCAGCTGCTGCAATCCCTGTCAGGGAAAAAAGACCAGCTCCAATAATTGCTCCGATACCCAACGCTATTAAACTTGCCGAACTTAGTGAGCGTTTTAACTGATTTCCTTCCCCACTCGATTCGAGCATTAATTTTTCAATCGGCTTTTTTATCCAAAGTTGATTTGCCATATATTATTTATTATAGAAGTTAATGATCCAAATTTGTATAAAAATAAAATAAAATTTGCTAAGTACATCTTAGCTTAAGAATAAAAGGGGGAAAGTAAAACACTTTCCCCCTTTTATTATCTAAACCCTTATGCTTTTACTCCTTTTCCTTTTGAGGTAGAAGTCAAAACAGCATTATCTGCTGTTACTAAACCAGCATTTTTTATTTTTTCACGTTGTAAAATATCAACAACAATCGGTGCTGCTACAAAAAGGGAAGAGTAGGTTCCTACAATTACACCCAGTAACATACAGAAAGTAAATCCACGGATCACTTCACCTCCGAATACCATTAGTACGATCAGTACGAGCATTACCGAAATACCCGTTACGGCAGTACGGCTTAATGTACTGTTTAAGGCGTTGTTAATAATCGTTGGCAATGTTTCAGTCGTTGCTTTATCATCTTTCAGATAATCACGAATTCTGTCATAAATTACAACTGTATCATTCATCGAATAACCGATCATGGTAAGAATCGCACCGATAAACGCCTGGTCAATATCCAGTGAGAATGGTAACCATCCGTTGAACAATGAATAAACGGCAAGCAAAATAACCACGTCATGCGCAAGTGATACAACTGCACCATAACTAAACGCAAGTCTTTTGAAACGTAAGAAGATATAGACAAAGTTGGCAGCCAAAGCAAGCAAAATCGCATACAAGGCATTAATCATAGTATCGTAAGCAATAGTCGGCCCAACTTTGTTAGAACTTACGATGGTTCCTTTATTACCCTTTATTTTAGAAACACCTTCCATAATCTTCGCATCTGCTTTTTGATCCGCATCAGGAGCAGTATCTTCAATCAGGTAATCCGTTGTAATTTTAACCTGATCAAATCCACCGAATGTTTTAACTTCAGGTGAGTTTCCAAGCTCTTTGCTCATTACTTCACGAACCTCATCCGTTTCAACATTTTTGTCAAAACGAACTACATAAGAACGACCACCTTTAAAGTCGATACCTAAACCAAATCCTTTGAAGATGAATGAACCCACTCCAATGATCATAATGGCCGAAGAAATAATGTAAAAACGACGACGCTGCGATACGAAATCGAAATTGTTATCTTTAAACCAGTTTTTAGTTAATCCTGAATAGAATTTGTAAACCTTACCGTGGCTGATCTGATATTCAAGGAATAATCTTGTGATGAAGATTGCTGTGAATAACGAAGTAAGCAAACCAATTACAAGCGTAGTAGCAAAACCAAGAACAAGACCTGAACCGAATGTGTAAAGGATAATCCCTGTTAAGAGCGTTGTTACGTTTGAGTCAATAATCGCTGTCATCGAATGTTTGAAACCATCCTGCACCGCCAGCTTAAACGGCTTTCCTTCTTCAATTTCAATCTTGATCCCTTCATAAATCAGTACGTTCGCATCCACAGCCATACCGATTGTCAACACGATACCGGCAATACCTGAAAGCGTCAGTACAGCTCCAAGAGAAGCCATAATTCCAAGAAGAAGGAACAAGTTTAAAAGAAGGGTTAAGTCGGCAATAAAACCTGCACCGCTATAATATGCTACCATGAACACCAGGATCACGATCAAACCGATAACCGAGGAAAGAACACCGGCCGTGATCGCTTCTGAACCTAAGGTAGAACCAACAATCGCTTCTTCTACAATGTGCGTTGGAGCAGGCAATTTACCCGCTTTAAGCACATTTGACATATCTTTTGTTTCTTCAACTGTGAAGTTACCTGTGATACTTGAATTACCATTTGGAATTTCTCCCTGTACTGTTGGTGCCGTATAAACAAGATTATCGATAATGATAGCTACCGGACGGCCAATGCTGTTGGCTGTCAGTGTACGCCATTTACGTGCACCCTCACCATTCATACGCATCGTTACTTCCGGACGGCCACGGTCATCGTAGTCATGCGTTGCATCAACAATTACGTCACCTTCCATGGCTGGCTGGCCATTTTGTTTTTTGATAAAATACAGAGGCAGGATCAGCTGATTGTTTGTTCCGGCTGTTCCTTTGCGATCCCACATGAAGACAAGGTCTGCAGGGAACATAGAACGAACTTCCGGACGCGAAAGCATCTCATTTGCACGCGCAGTATCTTTCAGATAAACCCCTAAACCTTGTGGCATTGGAACAAAAAGACTTGTAAGCGCAGCACTTTGAGCAGCCAAAGCAGATGTATCTGATTTAGCAGAATCACCTTTTTGTTCAAGCTGGGCTTCCAATCCGCTTAGGCCTGTTTTTTTCGTAGTATCTGTTGAAGCCGTTACAGCAGCAGGTTTTCCGGCAGCCTTAACTCTTTCATCTTCTTTGGCAAGGTAAGTACCTAACTGATCAATAGCCGGTGCCAGTTCATTGGTAAGATAAACCTGTGCAAATTCAAGTTTCGCAGCACCGGATAACAGACGGCGAACACGTTCAGGGTTGTCAACACCCGGAAGCTCAACCAGAACGCGGTTAGTACCTGGCAAACGCTGAATATTTGGATTCGTTACCCCAAATTTATCAATACGGGCTTGTGTGATCTGAAACGCTCTGTCAATAGCACCGTCGATTTCTGTATTCAACATTTTAACAACATCACCATCCGATGAATTGCTGTTAATTTTAGTACGGTTGGCACTTGTTGCAAAAACACTTGCAAGACTTGTATTCGGCGCAGCTTCTTTAAATGCAGAAACAAAGATTTTTACAAAAGCCTTGTTATCCGCTTTTTTATCCTGCTGAGCCGCTGTCAACGCTTTTTGGAAAGCAGCACCGCGGGAATTTCCGCCAGCCATTCCTTTAAGAATTTCCGCAGGAGAAACTTCCAGAACTACGTGCATACCGCCCTGAAGGTCAAGACCCAGGCTAAGTTCACGTTCCATTACTTCCTGCAAAGTTTGTCCCAGGTATACATCTTCACGCCAAAGCGAATCAATGTAATGCTGTTTCTTTTTGTCATCTACCTTGCCTGTGGCATCCGTAGCATATGCTTCTGCTTTTCCTTTGATGTTACGTGAAACGAACGTAAAAGAAAGGTAATAGGCACTAATAAGAGCCAACACAATGGTTAGCCCAATTATTCCATTCCTGTTAGTCATTGTTTTGTAAAAATTGTGAAATTTTAAAAGTAGATTAAATGAGAGCTGAAGGATGAAAATACAGAATACTAGTCAGGACTTGCCTGATACTCATACTTCAACAACGAAAGATCAAAAATGACTTGTCACGGGGCATTGGTGACAATATATCTGGCAAAAACTCTATTGAAACAGGAGAAAAGAAAGTAGGATTCCTGGTAGTCAACTTCAAAAATTTGCTGACTTTCAATAAACTGCCAGATGGGCTGGGGAGCAAAGTAAAAATAATGAGAAAAATCAAATGAGATAGCAGGCGTAATGACTGCATCCAGCGAAAGTGCACTTATTGTAGCCTGCTGATCGTCTGAGGTATTAGACGACTGATCCTGGGAAATCCCCTTAGCTATCGATTTGGTATTGTGAGCAAACTTTTGAACCGAATCAGCGTGATCAGACCACGACTTTGCTCCGGCAACCATGAGAAGCATGGCAGCAAGCAATAAACTAATAGTCTGATGAATGATTTTCTTCGTATGCACGATTCAGTCTTCGATTTAAAGCGCAAATTTTAAACCAAAAAACAACAATCGCAAATGGTTTGCCTAAAATAAATAATTATCCTTCTGACAAATAGCAAATAATAAGAAGGATATGTAATCATTTACTTCCAACGGCCATATTTTCGCATAATTTCCAACACTTTCTCTTTTGGTAATTCTTCTACTTTATGTCCCTGCATTCCTTCAGAAGTTTTGGCCATAAAAAGAGAATTAATAATCGCCTCATTAGTAGCTTCAATCGTTGCCAGAAAAAGCGGTGATACAAAGTCATTATGTAAAAGTGTTACACTGGAAGTTCCTTGCGTAGTTTCATGCGGAATCTGGTATGCTGTTGAAAATGCAATGACATAATCTCCACTACCGTTGGAAGCAATCCCGCCTGTTTCTGCTAGTCCCATGATCGCCCGTTTGGCCAAACGTTTCAGGTTTCTTGCATCCAGTGGCGCATCCGTAGCAATGATCATCATGCAGGATCCATCAGAAGATTTATCCAGAGATTCTTTAAAAGCATATTTTCCCAGTTCTTCTCCAACTGGTACGCCATTTACTTTCAGCACACCTCCAAAGTTGGTTTGTGTCAAAACGCCAACAGTATAACCGCCCAATTTTTCAGGCAGTTTTCTGGATGAAGTTCCGATACCACCTTTCCAGTTAAAACATACAGTTCCGGTTCCGGCACCTACATTGCCTTCTTCTACTTTTCCGGATTGCGCTTTTTTCAAAGCTTCCAGCACATGTTCTTTTTTTACATGCCGGCCTCGGATATCATTCAAAAAACTATCGTTTGTTTCGCCCACAACAGGATTAACTGAACGCACGTTTTCGTTACCTTTCTGGTTAAGAGTCCAGTCAATTAATGCATCCGCAGCAGTCGGAACGCTTAGTGTGTTCGTTAAAATAATCGGTGTTTCCAGTGTTCCCAGTTCCTCAACCTGTGAGTAACCAGCTAATTTCCCAAAACCATTTCCTATGTAAATGGCCGCCGGTATTTTTTGCTGAAACAGATTTCCTTCGAGTGGTAAAATCGCTGTTACACCCGTTCTGATTTCTTTACCTTCTACCAATGTTACCTGACCGACTTTTACTCCGGCTACATCTGTTATTGCATTCAGATTGCCGGTAGGTAATACGCCAATTTTAATACCCAGTTCTCTTGGACGTTTTTGCGCAAAAAGCTGAGTGGAAATTAATACTAAAATAATAAGGAGTGATTTTTTCATTATACCTGTCTTTTTAGGCCTAAGATACGAAGGAACCGTAACCTCAGAGAACGAAAGTTTTAATTATTTAACAAAATAAAAGCCGCCGGAAATTTCCGGCGGCTCTGCAAATTATATTAAGAAAAATATTTAATCTTCCTCCGGTCTCGCCTTTGCAGGATCTATGACCGTTTCCATTCTGCTAACCGCTGAGGCACCGAAGTATCCCAAAGGTTTTCTGCCGCTTGGATCAGCATTGCTTACGTTTGACTTGATATTGGTCAAAGGAGTTGCAAAAAGTCCGCCATTATTACTCTGTTCCTGAATTTGCTGTATGAAGTAAAATGCTTCATTCGTAATGCTATGCAGTTCTACCCCCACATGATTACCGGCCTGATATAGTGAATCTACTGTTACCGATCTGCGGATTGGCTGAATAAAAATTAAACCATCAGAAGGGGCACCGGCACTAAAAGCAGCATCGTAAGCAATCGAAAGATTTATTGCCTTGTCAACAATCACTTTTCCATTTATGATTGGTTTGATCCAATACGTATCGCCGCTCCCGGTAAAATCACGCGCATAAAATTCAAGAATGTAGCCTTTCTTCTGGCCTTTATCCGGTTCAAAAGGAAATGTTTCATTTATATAGGTTAATGAATCAATTTTAGGCACACGTTTGATTTCACTTTTAGCCGTATAAACTTCCAGCTCGTGCTCTATTCTTAAAGCGTATTTCCGTCCAATCTCTCCCAATTTATCTGTTTGCAGTTTTCCCCAGGTATATTTTCCCGTGTTTAAACTATCAGTAAATGCATACACTTTTCCTAAATCATCAGTCACAGTAACTTTTGCTCCTAAAACAGGCTTTGGAGCACTGTTGTCAAAATAAGCAGCAGACCAGGTTAACGTAATTGTTTGCTTTCCCGGCTGATTGTTGATCCAGCCATCCACCACAAGCTGGGTCGGGCCGGTTGTTGTTTTGAGGTCAATAACATCTTCACAGCCCGACAATCCTACGATTGTCAACAGCAAAATAAATGTTTTGAAAATAGTGGATATTAAAAATATATCTTGTTTTTTCATGGCTGATTAAAACTTAAAATTGTAAGTAACAGAAGGGATAAGGCTTCCGATAACAGAGTAGCGAATCGCTTCTTTTACCATCGGATTGTCTTCATTTGCCTGTGTATAGACGGAAAACGCGTTTCGGCGATTGTATACATTGTAGATTGAAAATACCCATTCGCCTTCACCCTTACCAAATAATTTTTTTCTTGCCTTTAATGTCGCTGCCAGATCAAGTCTGTGGTAAGCGGGGATACGGTTGTTGTTTCTGGCATTGTTTGAATTTTCACCCACTGAAATTCCTCCGATAACGGTATAACTGTTTGTCGGGAAAGTAGCTGGTGTACCTGAGGCAATAGTAAAGTTTGCAGATAAAGTCAACCGTTTCTTCAAATCATAAATGGCAACGGATGTGAAGTTATGCGGCTTATCAAAACGAGCAGCAAACCAGTCATTATTATTAATGCTTTCTACCTGACGTTCTGTCCTAGATAATGTATAACTTACCCAGCCTGTTAAACGCCCCTTATTCTTTTTAAGATAAAACTCAGCTCCGTAAGCTCTTCCTTTTCCTCTCAGCAGATCACCTTCAACGTATTGGTTCAATAACAAATCCGAACCCGTTACATAATCGATCTGATTGTATAATTTTTTGTAATAAACTTCTACCGAAGCTTCATACATGTTGTCTTTAAAGTTCTGAAACCAGCCTAATGCAACCTGATCTGCAAGTTCAGGTTTGACATTGGATGAACTTAACGTCCATACGTCAAGCGGTGAACTGGCAGCCGTATTGGAGAGCAGATGAAGATATTGTGAAGTCCGGTTATAACTAGCCTTTAAAGAAGTTGTGGAATTTAAACCGACATTAATTGCAAAACGCGGTTCGAGATTGCCATAACTTTTTATGACATCTCCGCTTTCATACTGTTTACCAGGCATAATGGGCGGGCGGCGGGTACCCATCGTGGTGTCAGCATAGGAATATTCAACTCCGGGGCCCAAACTTCTGTAATACGAATAACGAAGTCCATATTGCAAAGAAATGTGATCAGTCAGTTTTTGCTCATTAGCAATATAAATCGCAGATTCATCGGCATGGCGTTGCGCCAGGTCAATGTTTAAACCTTGTCCTTCCGAAACAGCAGTGGCCTTGCCGGGGTGAGAATTGTAATTAATATACTGTCCGCCGAAAGTCAGCTGATTATTCGGTGTGATATAGTACGTAAAATCCGGCTTGATACTTTTGCTGATTATTTTTGATTTCCAATCAAAACGATCTTTTGCATTTTCATCGTTTTGGTTTTGCCCCAATGAATAATCATAATTGCTGTAATAGGCAGTCAGGTTCATGAACAGTTTGTTGGAAAAGATGTGATTCCAGCGTGTAGTTAATGTCTTATTTCCCCAGCCAAATCCAAAATCCCCGCCACCAAAAACATCTTTCCCTAAATAACCCGAGGCAAAAAAGGTATCCTTGTTCCCTAGGCGGTAGTTTACTTTCGCCGTCAGGTCATAAAAGTTAAACTTTGAATCCTTGAGGTCTTTATTTAAAAAAGGTTTGGCAAGAATATCAATATAAGATCGCCTGGCCGCTACTATGAACGATCCTTTTGAAGCTGCAAAAGGCTGCTCATAGGTAAGACGTGAAAAAATAGATCCGATTCCACCATTGATCTCCCGTTTTTTGGCATTTCCTTCTTTCATCCTGACATCCAGAATGGAAGAAATACGACCGCCGTATTGTGCAGGAATACCGCCCTTAATCAGCTTGACATCCTTAACTACATCCGGATTAAAAACAGAGAAAAACCCGAAAAGGTGAGAAGAGTTAAACACAGGTGCTTCGTCCAGTAAAACCAGATTCTGAGAAATATCGCCACCACGAACATTAAATCCGGAAGCGCCTTCACCAACCGTAGTAACGCCCGGTAATAACTGAATGCTTCGGATAAGATCTACTTCTCCTAAAAGAGCTGGCATTTTTTTGATTGTCTTCATTTCAACCTTATTGACAGACATTTCCAGGCTTCTTACATTGTCATCCTCTTTTTGTGTAGAAATCGTAACTTCTTTAAGATTTTCACTTTCATCAGACATTTCAATACTGATGCTCTGATCTGCATTCAGAACTATTGTTTTGGTAATTTTCTGATAACCTATGTAGGAATAAACGACAGTATACGAACCAGCCGGAAGCGTCAGGGAATAAAATCCGTAAGGATTTGTCACTACTCCGGTTTGTGCCTCACGGACATATACTGAAACGCCAATTAGCCCTTCGCCATTCGCAAGATCTTTCACATAACCGCTAACCGTGTGTTTATCCTGTGCCGTCGCGGCTACGCTGACGAACAGCAGCAGAAACCCAATCCATTTTTTGTGTAGTTTACTTTTCATGCTAAATGATTGATGATTAATAAGAAGACGGATCAGAACAATGTATTATTTTACTAAAAATTGAACTTTTCCTATTTGAGTGACAACCAACAAGAAGTTTCCCCCTATGAAATGATAAAAATAAATTTATCGTTTTGTCTTACCGTAACGCAAAACAAGTGATAACCAGGTTACCATAATATGAAAAAATGATAAACTAACGAAAATGAAGAATGAATGGCGAAAATTACAAATTACTGCCCCAAATCCGAATTGGTACTTTTTGTAGATATTGTATTAACCGAACCGGGATCGGAACATTCTGCCAGTAGCTGGCTTGTAGTTTTCAATAAAACAGGGTGAATGAAATCAGGGGCAATTTCATTTAGTGGCACGAGGGTGAACCTACGTTCGTGCAACCTTGGATGTGGTAAGGTAAGACGCGCAGAATCCATAATTACATTCTGATAATAGAGCATATCAATATCAATTACCCGGGCGCCCCATCTTTCGTAGCGGACTCTTCCAAGCTCATGCTCTATTTCAAGAACCATGCGAAGGACTTCCTCGGGCACTAACCCGGTAGTCACAATAAGGATTTGATTCAGAAAAGCAGGCTGATCCAAAACGCCCCAGGGAGCCGTTTCATAAACAGAAGAGGCGGAATTGATTTTACCAATTCGTTCCTCAATCAGAACTTCAGCTGATTTCAGAATTTGCATTCTGTCTCCAAGATTGGAGCCCAGAAGAAGAAAAACGTTTTGCAAAGAAGAAATCTTGTCCATAGTTATTGTGATAAATATTTACTAAATCTGTAATTTCTTTACCATTATAACTTTTGGATATTTCTTCAATTCAAAAACTTACGAAAAAAGGACTTCCCGAAAAAGAGAAGTCCTTTCCAATAAATTCGCAAATTTCTTAGAACGTAAGTGTTCCTTTATCGTATGCTTTTTGGATCGTAGCTTCAATACCATTCTTGTTGATTGTACGAAGAGCAGAAGTAGCTACTTTCAACGTAACCCATTCTCCTGATGAAGGAAGGAAGAAACGTTTCTTTTGTAAATTCGGGAAGAATTTACGTTTTGTTTTATTGTTAGCGTGAGAAACATTATTTCCAACGCGTGTTCTTTTACCAGTAATTTGACAAACCTTAGCCATGACGATCAATTTTTCCAAATGAGGGTGCAAATATAGG
>Ga0247812_10000176_pt1 | contig 70890 bp, 62 predicted proteins | sample UWRJL149409B1_FD_178011 | JGI IMG/M metagenome (GOLD analysis project Ga0247812, IMG submission 178011) | Plant litter microbial communities from Arlington Agricultural Research Station in Wisconsin, United States - UWRJ-L149-409B-1 | ecosystem: Environmental > Terrestrial > Plant litter >...
TGGACGGTGAGCACGCCAAATCGGCGTTTCGGTGTCCAGACGAGCTGGAAGTGGAGTTACAGGAAGCGCCGTAGCATACATGACCGCGCTCTACCGAGGGAAACCCTGATTGCTGCCGCAGGTCTTGCGAAACACGCTGCGAGGGCCGTTGGTCGCAGCACTCAGCTGGTTTGATCATGGAAGCTAAGCTCTAAATGGGGAGCAAGACTTATCTTCAATGAGGTGAGGGATGGTTGAGTCACAGCGGAAAGTCACAAAACCAGAGCTGTATGAAAGACTGATCGATCGTCTGGGGATGGCCCTGGACGCGGCAAAAACTGCTAACCGGCTGCGCGATGAGCGCCCCATGGAGTTGGAACTACGTGGCCTGAGTCCTGCAGAGTTTGCACTGGTCAAAGCGTATCTGGACCGTAGTGAACGTGAAACACAGGGATGCTTGTCAGATGCAGTGAAGCAACTCGACGCACCACGTTCGGCCAAGATCATCTGGCTCAAGGACAAGGCACCTGGCAGGGACGCGGTAAAGGTCCGGTCACTGCAATTCAAATAAGGGCACTTGAGACGATGTCCCGACTGCTTTTTCAACTGTAGTTCAACGCACAGTCCTTTCGAATATGTTGTCGCAAGGCGTCAACGCACTTAGGCTTCGGGCATCTTTGGAGATGCTCGATGCCTTTTCGTTATTTCGTGAAACAACTTCTGCTGCCGCCCGGCATTCTTCTGCTGTTGCTGGCGCTTGCCTGGTGGTTCCGCCGCTCTAGACCGCGCTTTGCCGGCGTGTGTTTTGCACTGGGCCTTGGCGGTTTCTGGTTGATGAGCTTGCCGGTCGTTGTGCAATGGAGCGCGAATGCCCTGGAGCGAGCGCCCCCATTGGCTCGCGATGAATGGGCGACGCTTGGGCAGCGAGCGGACGCCATCGTGGTGCTGGGTTCGGGGCGCGAAAGGGGTGATCCGGCTTGGGGCTCGGATCAACCTACGGGCATTGGGCTGGAGCGTGAGCGTTATGCGGCGCGACTTGCCAAGGCCTCGGGGCTGCCGATTCTGACCAGTGGCGGCTTGCACTACGGCACACCACCCAGTGAAGCCAAAATGATGGCCGATTCGTTATTGGATGATTTCGGCGTGACTGTGCGTTGGCAGGAAGGGCGTAGCCGCACCACTTGGGAGAACGCGCAGCTGAGTGCGCAGGTTTTATTACCGCAGGGCATCAAGCGCGTGGTGGTCGTGACTCAAGCTGCCCACATGCCGCGATCGGTCTGGAGTTTTGAGAAGGCCGGGTTTGAGGTGGTGCCTGCGCCGGTCGGGTTTCTGGGCGGCGACAATGCCCGACCGTTGGGCGGCTGGATGCCGGAATTCAAGTCGATCTGGCAGAGCGGCCAGTTGATGAACGAGGCGGTGGGGCAGGTGGGGTATTCGTTGTTTTACCGGTAGGGTTGCGCAGCAGCCCTGAAATGGGCCTGCTGCACAGCGGGGATAAATCCCCCTCGCCACAAATGCTCAGCAGTCTCAGACGGTCTTGGCTATCCGGCTCGCAATCAACGCCCAACCAAACAACAGCACGCAGACGATGACTAGTGGCCACGAGCGCCACTGCAGATACGGCGTCAGGTTGTGCATCGGCACCACTTCGCCGTACAGGATGCCGCGTTCGAATTGCGGGATCTGAGCGGTGATCTGGCCAAACGGATTGATCAAGCCAGTCACGCCGTTGTTCGTCGCACGGATCATCCAGCGGCCGGCTTCCAACGCGCGCATCTGCGCCATCTGCAAGTGTTGCAGCGGGCCGATTGACGTGCCGAACCAGGTGTCGTTGCTGATGGTCAGCAGCAGATCGCTGCGCGCCGAAAGGCTGGCGGCGAAGTCCGGGTACACCACTTCGTAACAAATGAACGGGGCAATCTGATAGCCCTTCGCCTGCAACAGAGCCTGATCAGCCGGGCCTCGGGCGAAGTCGGACATCGGCAGGTCGAAGAAAGCGATCAGACCGCGCAGCACGTCCTGAAGCGGTACGTATTCGCCAAATGGCACGAGCTTCTGCTTCAGGTACGTACCGTCGCCTTCGCCGACCACGGTAATGCCGTTGAAAAAGCGTTTCTCGTGCCGGACTTCTTCGCGAATAGGTACGCCGGTAATCAACGCCGAATCACGTTCCGCCGCAAACTTGCCCATCATGGAGAGGTAGCCCTCGGCGGACTCCTTGAGCACCGGGACGGCCGTTTCCGGCCAGATCAGCAGGTCCACGCGCTTGGAGCTGAGGCTCATGTCGCGGTACAGGGCCAGTTGCGCGTTCAACTGCGCAGGGTCCCATTTCATGCTTTGTTCGATGTTGCCCTGAATTGCTGCCACGGTCAGCGGCGCGCCCGAGGGGCTGGTCCAGGCGTGTTCCTTGAGCGCCATGCCCGCCACCCAAGGTCCAATCAGCAGCACTGCGCCAGCAGCAATGAAGCCCTTGCGTCCGGTACGAACCAACGGCAACGCGTTGTAGAGGAGCGCGGCGGTGAGTGCCAGAGTGAACGAGATCAGCCACATGCCACCGAGTGGTGCAAGTCCGGACAAGGGGCCGTCCAGCTGGCTGTAACCGGAATAGAGCCACGGGAAACCGGTCAGGAACCAGCCGCGAAAGGCTTCCTGGCCGACCCACAGCGCTGCGAACGCCAGTGCGTCGGCCAGCGGCGCTTCGTTACGCCGCAGCCAGCGCGCCCAGATCCAGGCGGGCAGGGCGAAGAACCAGGCAATGGCCGCCGTGAAAATCAGCATCAGGAAGCCGGCGAGCAGCACAGAAGCACCACCGAAGTGGTGAATGCTGTAGTAGATCCAGCTGGTGCCGGCGCCAAACAGGCCAAAACCGTAACACCAGCCACGACCCAAGGCCTGGCGGGGATTCAGTTCGCGTAACCCGGCATAAAAGAACCCGACCGCCAGCAACGCCAACGGCCAGATATCAAACGGCGCCAGGGCCAGGGTAGTCAGTGCACCGGCCACCACGGCCAGCAGGTTACCGGGCCAGCCGGGGCGGGTTACGCGGGGCATGTCATTCCTTAACGGGCAATGGGCGTCAGGCGAAGCAGATGAATCCGACGGCTGTCGGCATTCAGGATGCGGAAGCGATAAGGGCCGATCTCAGTGATTTCGTTGCGTTTAGGCAAGTGCCCGAACGCGCTCATCACCAAACCGCCGACGGTGTCGAACTCGTCGTCGGAGAATTCGCTGTCGAAGAACTCGTTGAAGTTCTCGATCGGCGTCAGGGCCTTGATCAGGAAGTCACCGCTGGGCAGCGGCTTGATGTAGCTGTCTTCTTCGACGTCGTGCTCGTCTTCGATGTCGCCGACGATCTGTTCCAGCACGTCTTCGATGGTCACCAGACCGGCCACGCCGCCGTATTCGTCAATGACGATGGCCATGTGGTTGTGGTTGGCGCGGAACTCACGCAGCAGCACATTCAGGCGCTTGGACTCTGGCACGAACGTGGCCGGGCGCAGCAGGTCCTTGATGTTGAAGCTGTCGCCGTTCTCCTTGAGGATCAGCGGCAGCAAGTCCTTGGCCAGCAACACGCCCATCACGTCATCGTGGCTTTCGCCGATCACCGGGTAGCGGGAGTGGGCCGAATCGACCACGGCAGGCAGGAACTCGCGAGGGGTCTGGGTCGCCTTGATGCTGATCATCTGCGAGCGCGGAACCATGATGTCCCGTACTTGCAGGTCAGCCACCTGAATGGCGCCTTCGACAATGGCCAGCGCTTCGCTGTCCAGCAACTTGTTTTGGTGTGCATCGCGCAGTAGCTCAAGCAGCTCCTGACGGTTTTTCGGCTCGTGGGCAAAAGCCTGGGTGAGCTTACCCAGCCATGACTTCTGCCCGTTGCTCGATCGATCTTCGCTCATAGCGATTACTCTGAATCCTTTGTTGTAACGATAGGGGATGTTTCAATTTCGTCGTCCGCGTATGGGTCCGGATGACCCAGTTCGGCAAGCAACGTTCGTTCCAGTGCTTCCATTTCTTCGGCTTCGTCGTCATCTATATGGTCGTAACCGAGTAGATGCAAGCAGCCATGAATCACCAGATGCGCCCAGTGGGCCTTTAGTTCCTTGCCTTGTTCAGCCGCTTCGCGCTCGACCACCGCCACGCAGATCACCAGATCGCCCAGCAGTGGAATGTCGAGGAATTCGTCTGGCACATCGGCCGGAAACGACAGGACGTTGGTGGCGTAATCCTTTTGCCGCCAGGTGTGGTTGAGCTCCCGCGCTTCTTCTTCATCGACCAGGCGAATGGTCATTTCCGAGTCGGCTGTGCGCAGGCGCAGGGCCAGTTCGCACCATTGGCGGAACTCGGCTTCGCTCGGGGCAGACGCTTGGGTAGCCAGTTGCAGATCAAGCTCAAGCATCGCGGCGGCTGTCCTTGGGGGCTTCGTCGGCCACGCGATTTTCGAAGCGCTCGTAGGCTTCGACGATGCGTTGCACCAATGGATGGCGCACTACGTCTTTGGGCTTGAAATGGGTGAAGCTGATGCCCGGAACGTCTTTCAACACTTCGATGACATGGTGCAGCCCGGACTTGGTGCCTTTCGGCAGGTCGACCTGGGTGATGTCACCGGTAATGACCGCCGTCGAGCCGAAACCGATCCGCGTCAGGAACATCTTCATCTGCTCGACGGTGGTGTTCTGGCTTTCATCGAGAATGATGAAGCTGTTGTTCAGGGTCCGGCCGCGCATGTAAGCCAGCGGTGCAACTTCGATCACCTGGCGCTCGATCAGCTTGGCGACGTGTTCGAAGCCGAGCATTTCGTAGAGTGCGTCGTAGAGCGGGCGCAGGTACGGATCGATTTTCTGCGACAGGTCGCCGGGCAGGAAACCGAGCTTTTCGCCCGCTTCAACCGCCGGACGCACCAGCAAAATGCGGCGGATCTGCTCGCGTTCCAGCGCGTCTACCGCGCAGGCAACGGCCAGATAAGTCTTGCCGGTACCGGCCGGGCCGATGCCGAAATTGATGTCGTTACCGAGAATTTCCTTCACGTAGCGCAGCTGATTCAAGCCGCGAGGGCGAATCATGCCTTTCTTGGTACGCAGGGCGACGGAGGGTTCGGACGGGGAAACGTTGTCCAGCTCTTCGACGGCCGATTCCTGCAGGAACAGATGAACCATGTCCGGCGACAGCTCGGTACCTTTGGTTTCCCGGTACAGGCGGCGCAGGAGGTTTTCCGCGGAGGTGGTGTGCTTGGGGTCGCCGATCAGTTCGAACTGGTTTCCGCGGTTGCGGATCTCGATGGTCAGGCGCTGTTCGATCAAGCGCAAATGCTCGTCGAATTGCCCGCACAGATTGGCGAAGCGGCGAGCCTCAAAGGGCTCGAGCATGAAACGATGTGGTTCGATGGGTGCGTTCAAGGTCGTATTTAGCCGCCCTGGGGCAATTAAGATGAAATCAAGGATAACGCCAGTGGAGCAGGTGCGAAAGCTCTTAAATAAGCGCCTGATTTTGACGCTTTGACTGTGGCGAGGGGATTTATCCCCGTTGGGCTGCGAAGCAGTCCTGTTTTTTGGGGCTGCTGCGCAGCCCAACGGGGATAAATCCCCTCGCCACAAAAAGTTCGTCCCGCAAATTCGTGCGGTGCTATTGGATCAACGAGCCCCGCAGCGAGTGCGGCTGCGCGGCATCGATGTGCACGTCGGCGAACTGGCCGATCAAGGTTGGATTGTCGCAGCGGAAGTTGACGATCCGGTTATTCTCGGTCCGGCCTTGCAGCTCGCCAGGGTCTTTTTTCGAGTAATCGGTCACCAGGATCCGCTGGATCGAACCGACCATCTGTCGGCTGATCTCGAAACCTTGCTGGTTCAGGCGATGTTGCAGCGCATTCAGGCGTTCTTTCTTCAGCGCTTCCGGGGTCTCGTCCGCCAGATCAGCGGCCGGGGTGCCCGGACGCTGGCTATAGACGAACGAGTAGGAGAAGTCGAAACCGACGTCTTCAATCAGCTTCATGGTCTGTTCGAAGTCTTTTTCGGTCTCGCCCGGGAAACCGACGATAAAGTCCGAACTGATGCAGATTCCCGGCACGGCCGCGCGCAGTTTGCGCAGCTTGGACTTGTACTCCAGCGCCGTGTGGTTGCGCTTCATCGCCGAGAGAATCCGGTCGGAACCCGATTGCACCGGCAAATGCAGGTGTTTCACCAGTTCCGGGACATCGGCGTGGGCCTGGATCAGGCTGTCGGAGAATTCCAGCGGGTGCGAGGTGGTGTAGCGGATGCGATCGATGCCATCGACAGCGGCGACAACCCGAATCAACTCGGCCAGATCAGCCAGGCGACCATCATGGGTGTTGCCACGGTAGCCGTTGACGTTCTGACCCAGCAGGGTCACTTCGCGCACGCCGTTCTCGGCGAGGTGGATGATCTCGGCAATCACGTCGTCGAACGGGCGGCTGACTTCTTCGCCGCGTGTATAAGGCACGACGCAGAACGTGCAGTACTTGCTGCAGCCTTCCATCACCGACACATAAGCGCTCGGGCCATCAATGCGTGGCTCGGGCAAATGGTCGAATTTTTCAATTTCCGGGAACGAGACATCGACTTGCGGGAGCTTGGTGGCGCGCGCGGCGTCGATCATTTCCGGCAAACGGTGCAGTGTTTGCGGGCCGAACACCACGTCGACGTACGGCGCGCGATCGCGGATGGCGGCGCCTTCCTGACTGGCCACGCAACCGCCGACGGCGATCACCATGTCCGGGTTGGCCAGTTTGAGTTCGCGCCAGCGGCCGAGCTGGGAATACACCCGATCCTGGGCGCGTTCGCGAATGGAGCAGGTGTTCAGCAGGATCACGTCGGCATCTTCAGCGCGAGCGGTGACTTCCAGGGCCTGGTGTTCGCCCAGCAAGTCGACCATGCGCGAGCTGTCGTACTCGTTCATCTGGCAACCGTGGGTTTCGATGTAAAGCTTCTTGGCCATGGACAGAGTCATCACGTGATTCAAAGAACCGCGCATTATAGGGAACATGTTCCAAGGTTCCTACCGCTGTGCGTCCGGCGGCTATGCTATAGTTCGCGCCCTCATTTTTATCCCCCGATGTGTTGCTCGCCCGCCATGACCAAACGTGAAGCTCCAATCTACAAGGTGATTTTTCTTAACCAGGGCCAGGTGTACGAAATGTATGCCAAGCAGATCTATCAAAGTGATCTGTGGGGCTTTCTGGAAGTGGAAGAATTCGTCTTTGGCGAGCGCACGCAAGTGGTCGTCGATCCGAGCGAAGAGAAGCTCAAGGCTCAGTTCGAGGGTGTAGTTCGCAGTTTTGTGCCGATGCACTCGATTGTGCGCATCGATGAAGTGGAACGTCTCGGTACGCCGAAAATCAGCGAAGCCCGCGGCGCGGTCGGCAATGTCATGCCGTTCCCGATGCCGATGCCTGAGAAGTAACAGAAAGCTGACAGAGCTCTCTTCTGGTCACAGAATCCCCTCAACAAAATGGTCGAGTCGGGATCAAGGCAGCGGCGAAAACGGCGTACGCCCGTCCGCGCTTTGCAATTCCATCAGGTATTTACGAAAGATCTGCCCGAGCACCTGAGTGGCAACCTCAAGTTCTTCGCGCGGCATTTTCTCGGCCACTTCATCCGCGGTGTCCAGCGCATCTTCTGCGCCATTGACCGCCGCCATCTTCAGCACGATATACGCCTGAACATTATTGGCCGTCACGCCTTCACCGTGGAAGAACATGGTGCCGAGTTTGAATTGCGCCTGGGCATGGCCTTGCAGCGAGGCTTTTTCGAAATAGCTCAGGGCTTGATTGAGGTCGCGCGGCGCATTTTTGCCGTCGTAGTAGAACTCACCCAACTCGTATTGTGCCTGCGCATCCCCTTCATCCGACGCCTTCTGGCAGGCAGCGAGGGCCTGTGCCAGATCTTGCGGCTGAGTATTGAGGGTGCAACGACCCATCGCTGGGATTAACAACGAGTTGCCGCCTGCTTGTACAAGCAAGGGCTGAAGGAGCAACAGGCAGCCCAATGCAAGGGCGCGGCCGGTGCGGTTCATGGGAATCGACTTACCTCTGAAGGGCACGCGGACCCATCGAGGGGATCCAATAAGCGCGCATTATGAAATAAGCAGGGCCAACCTTACAAAGTCTTTACTCGTTTTTCTGCTGCACGGGGAATATATCGCCCACTTTATGGGTGATTCCTGGCAGATGAGTAGGAAAATGGGCACGGATGTAGGTAAAAGCTGACGCTGGCACTCGCCAACGTCAGCGGCACTGCGTTATTTCAATGCAGCGAATGCGCGTTCGGCGGCATCCAGCGTCAGTTTCAACTCGGCTTCGCCATGAGCGATCGAGGTGAAGCCGGCTTCGAATGCACTCGGCGCCAGGTACACACCACCTTCCAGCATCAGATGGAAGAAGCGTCCGAACAGTTTCGCGTCGCTGGCCATCACATCATCGAAGGTCACGATGTCGTCGGCACCGCTGAAGTACAGACCAAACATGCCACCTGCCTGGGTCGTCACGAACGGAATGCCTGCTGCATCGGCGCGCTGTTGCAGACCATCGAGCAGACGGCTGGTGTAGTCAGTCAATTCTGCGTGGAAACCAGGGCGGCTGATCAGGCGCAGGGTGGTCAAACCGGCCGCCATCGCCAGCGGGTTACCCGACAATGTGCCGGCCTGATACACAGGGCCCAGCGGTGCGATGTGCGACATGATTTCACGCTTGCCGCCAAAGCAGCCCACCGGCATGCCGCCGCCGATGATCTTGCCGAAGGTCGTCAGGTCCGGCGTGACACCGTAGTGCGCCTGCGCGCCGCCGAGGGCCACGCGGAAACCGGTCATCACTTCGTCAAAAATCAGCACCACACCGTGCTTGTCGCACAATGTGCGCAGGCCTTCGAGGAAACCGGGGGCCGGAGGCACGCAGTTCATGTTGCCGGCAACCGGCTCGACGATGATGCACGCTACGTCCTGGCCGACGTCGGCGAGCATCGTTTCGACCGCTTCGATGTCGTTGAACGGCAGGGTGAGTGTGTGTTTGGCAAATGCTGCCGGCACACCGGCCGAGCTCGGCACACCTTGGGTCAGCGCACCGGAGCCGGCTTTTACCAGCAAGCTGTCGGAGTGGCCGTGATAGCAGCCTTCAAACTTGATGATGCTGTCGCGACCGGTGAAACCACGGGCCAGGCGAATCGCGCTCATGGTCGCTTCGGTGCCGGAGCTGACCATGCGCACCATTTCCATCGACGGCACGAGCGAGCACACCAGATCAGCCATCTGGGTTTCCATTTCGGTCGGTGCGCCGTAGGAAAGCCCGTGTTCAAGTTGCTTGCGCACGGCGTCCAGCACGTCAGGGTGGCTGTGGCCGAGAATCATCGGGCCCCAGGAACCGACGTAATCCACATAACGCTTGTCGTCTTCGTCAGTGACGTAGGCGCCTTCAGCGTGTTTGAAAAACAGTGGCGTGCCACCCACGCTCTTGAACGCGCGAACAGGCGAATTCACGCCGCCGGGAATGTGTTTCTGGGCGTTGGCAAACAGGGTTTCGGAACGAGACATGATCGGGCTCTCAAAAATCAGGATTTGAACAATTCGTTAAAGGCGCGGGCGCGGCGGGTCACTTGCGCCGTATTCTCGGCACCAAACAGACCGTGAACGACCGCCAGCAGATCGGCCCCGTGGGCAACCAATGGCGCGGCGTTTTCCAGGGTGATACCGCCGATGACGCAGATCGGCAGGTGCAGTTTGCTGCGGGCCTGGTCGAGCAGTTCGAGATCGCACGCCGGCGCGCCGGGTTTGGTACTGGAGTTGAAAAAGCGGCCGAAGGCGACGTAACTGGCGCCTTCCTTGGCCGCTTGTTCGGCAAGATCGAGCTGGGCATGACACGTCGAACCAATGATCGCCGAACGACCCAGCAGGGCGCGGGCCGGGGTCAGCGGGCCGTCGGTCTGTCCCAGGTGGACGCCGACGTTCAGGCGCGCAGCCAATTCGGCATCGTCATTGATGATCAGCCGGGTCTTGTAGCGATCGCACAGGTCGCGCAGGGCTTCGGCCTCACGCAGACGGCGGGCCTCGTCGCTGCTCTTGTCACGGTACTGCAGCAAGGTGACGCCGCCTTCCAGCGCCGCCTCCACATACGACAGGAATTTCCCGGCCAGCAACTGGCTGTCGGTAATGGCGTAAAGGCCACGTAATTTCATCGGACAAGCCTCACCGCATTACTAACCAATAGGAAGTTACGAGCAGAAATCCAGCGGTAGACGCCGCGGTACGAACTGCCCTTTACCCAACTGCTCTGCATCGCGCAGGGTGCGCCACGTGTAGTTAAGCGCGGTCTGCACAGCGCTGACGAGGTTTTCACCCAGGGCCAGACGACCGGCCAGTGTGCTCGCCAATGTGCAGCCCGAACCGTGGTAGCTACCGGGCAGGCGCTGGCAGGTAAACGTCTTGCGAAGCCCGTCGCGGCTGTACAGACGGTTGTGGATGTCCTGTTCATCGCCGTGACCGCCAGTGATCAACAGGTGTTTGACGAACGGCAGGAGTTTTTCAGCGCACTCGTCCGCGGTGCCTTCCGGCAGTTCGGCGAGGATGCGGGCTTCGGGAAGGTTAGGGGTGGCAATGATTGCCAGCGGCAGCAAGCGCTCGCGCATGGCGTAACCGACTTCATCCTTGCCTAGTCGTCCTCCGCCACCTGCGCGCAGCACCGGGTCACAGACCATCGGCAAATGCGGGTGCGCCTGAAGCAGTTCGACGACGGTGTCGACCATTTCCAGAGAACCGAGCATGCCCAGTTTGACGGCGGCGACTTCGGAATCGTCGAGCACGGCATTGGCCTGGGCCAACACCCATTCGCGGTCGAGGACGCGGAAGTCAGTGACGTTGACCGTGTTTTGCACGGTCAGGGCGGTGACGGCCGGAGCCGCATGACAACCCTGCGCGAGCAAGGCTTCGATATCTGCCTGCAAGCCGGCGCCACCACTGGGGTCGTGGCCGGAGAGACAGAGGACAACGGGGCGAGAGCTGTAGATATTCATGGTGCGCGAGCTTACCACCAGTCGACCCATCAGTCATGAAGGTCCATTTGCTCCAGACGACACCTGCGTCAACCACCGTCCTGGAGCAGCTGGCGAAGCCTGCGTTCGACTGCGTAGCAGCCGCCTATACGTCACCCGCGATCTAACCGAAACACTGTGGAGGGCGGTATTGCGACTGCTGTGTAGTCGAACGCAGGCTTCGCCAGCTGCTACAAGGGGGCCAGGGCGTATGGCCTGGCAAACAGGTATTTTTCGATGTTTTTCGCTGAAACGCCCGTGCTAGAGCCGTTGTACGAATTTTTACAATGGTGTTCAAAGGCCATCAACGCCATGCTAGAGTGGATCCAAACCAATAACAGGTAATACCGGTTTTACGTCTACTCAAAAGGAATGAGGGGCTTCCTTGGATAACCGGAGCGGCCACGCTGGGGCTTAAATGCGCTATTTGCTGATGTTGCTGCTTTGCTTGCCCCTTTTGGCGAGCGCAGTCGAGTTCGACGAGTCCACCCAAAGCCTGCCATTGGGTCGCGCCTTGCAAGTGTTCGAAGACCCGAGTGGTCTGGCGACCATTGCCGACGTACGTGCGCAAGCGGCGGCCGGGAACTTCAAACCCCACGATAAAGACACCTTGAACGCCGGTTATTCGCGTTCGGTGTTCTGGCTCAAAATCGACCTGCATTACCGTCCGCATGATCCGGCTGCGCAACGGACCTGGTTACTCGAACTGGCCTATCCACCTCTCGATCACCTTGATCTGTACTTGCCCGATGCTGCCGGCACCTACCAGTTGGCCCGACAGACGGGTGACGCATTACCGTTCGACAGTCGCGAAATTCGCCAGAACAACTATTTGTTTGATCTGAACTTCACCCCGGACCAAGTGCAAACCCTGTACCTGCGTCTGCAAAGTGAAGGCTCCATTCAGGCCCCTGTCACGTTGTGGTCGAGCACCGCGTTCCTCGAAGAACAGCCTTTGCGCCTTTATGTGCTTGGGCTGATCTATGGCGTATTGCTCGGGATGCTGGTCTACAACCTGTTCATCTATCTCAGCGTGCGCGACACCAGCTACCTCTATTACATTTTCTACATCGCCTCGTTCGGCCTGTATCAGCTGTCGGTGAACGGTGCGGCGGTACAGTACTTCTGGCCGAACAACCCCTGGTGGGCCAACGCTTCGACACCATTCTTCATTGGATGTGCCGGCCTGTTTGGCAGTCAGTTCGCCCGCAGCTTCCTGCAGACGGCGGTGCACAGTCGCTGGCTCGACCGCTTGCTGTTGGCACTGGTGATGTTTGGGGCGGTGGTGGTCGGGCTCTCATTGATGACCAGTTACGCCCTGGCCCTGCGGTTGGCGACGACGCTGGCGCTGACCTTCACCGTGGTGATTTTCGCAGCCGGTATTTTCGCCTGGGTCCGCGGACTGCGCGTCGCGCGTTATTTCATCATCGCCTGGTCGGCTTTTTTGCTCGGCGGCATCATCAACACCTTGATGGTGCTGGGTTACCTGCCGAATGTTTTCCTGACCATGTATTCCAGCCAGATCGGTTCGGCGATCGAAGTGGCGCTGCTGTCCCTGGCCCTGGCTGACCGCATCAATTCCATGCGCGAGCAGCAGGCACAGACCCTGTTCGATGCCGGTCAAAAGCTCGAAGTACTGAACCAGCAACTGGCGCACAGCAACCAGCTCAAGGATGAATTCCTCGCCACCCTGACCCATGAACTGCGCACGCCAATGAATGGTGTCATCGGTTCGCTGGAGTTGATGCAGACCGTCGAGATGGATCAGGAGCTGGCGCAGTATCAGCAGACAGCCGCCGGGTCTGCGCGCGACATGATGCGCATGGTCAACGGCATCCTTACCCTGACTGAATTGCAGGCCGGCAAACTGAAGGCCACTGCGTCGTCATTCAGCCTGCGCAGCGTGGTTGAAGCCCTGCGCGTGCAGTTCGAAGGCAACGCGTTGAGCAAGTCTCTGGATTTCAAAGTGGATATCGCAACCGGATTGCCAGACCGGTTGCACGGCGACAGCGCCAAATTGACCCAATGCCTGGAATGCCTGCTGGACAACGCGATCAAATTCACCCGGATTGGCGGGCTGGCACTGCGAGTGACAGGCAAACCTGCAGAGCCGGGTCGATTGGCGCTCTCGTTCGCCGTGATCGATACCGGCATCGGCTTCACCGATTTGGGCGAAGCAACGATGTACCAGCGGTTTTTCCAGCTCGACGGCTCGATGACGCGCGAACACGGCGGTCTGGGTGTGGGGCTGGCGATTTGTCGGCAACTGGTCGAATTGCTCGGTGGACGGCTCACTCATCGTTCCGAACCAGGGCGCGGAAGTCGCTTCCAGCTCGACGTCGAGTTCGAACTGCCGGAAATAGAGCCGCCAATGCAGGACCGTCATTTCCCACGCCTGCGTTTGCCTCGCGATTGCACGGTGTTGGTGGTGGATGACAACAGCATCAACCAGCTGGTGATGCGCGGCATGTTGCTCAAACTCGGGTTCCAGGTGCGTACCGCCGACAATGAAGCTGCAGCGATCGATTACCTGCAGCGTGAAACTTTTCATGCGGTGCTGCTGGATTGTCAGTTACCTGCCTCTAACGGTATCTCTGTCTGCTGCCAGATTCGGGCCTTGCCAGGCTGTGCGCAATTGCCCGTCTTCATGCTGGCGCTGAGCAATGATCGGGAGCGCTGCCCAGCGGGCGATTTGATCGATTATCTGAGCAAGCCGGTGAAATTCGAGGTGTTGCAAGCAGCCCTCTATCGTCGTGTGCTCAGTCCGCAACAAGGCGAAAGCGCCGGCAGTTAGGCGGATATGACACTTTGATCGGCCATGGGGCGGTGCTTAACTAAACCCCTTGGCTGACCCAAAGGAGCCCCGTCATGAACTTGCATCAGTTCGCCGAAACCCACGAAGTCACCAACCAGCCCCCGTCGCTGGACGGTACCAACCTGTACCGCATCGACCTGCCGTTGCAGGAGTGGTCACGGCGGTTTGGCGCGGGTTGGGCCGAGTCGCGAATCGACGCGTATGGCGCATTGGCCGGCGGGCCGCTGATGGAAGCAGGGTTTCTGGCCAATCAGAACAAACCGGTGTTTGTCAGTCATGACCGTTACGGCCATCGCATCGACCTGGTGGAGTTTCACCCGGCCTATCACGAGTTGATGCGCACAGCAGTCGAACACGGATTGACCTCATTGCCTTGGGCGCATCCTCAGGCCGGTGCCCACGTTGCTCGCGCGTCGATGACCTATCTGCACAGCCAGGCCGAAGCCGGCAGCGGTTGCCCGCTCACCATGACCTTCGCCAGCGTTCCGGCGATGCGTCTGCAGCCGGACCTGGCGGATCAATGGCTGCCTAAAATCCTCGCCACCGAATATGACCCGCGCAACGTCGGCATGGCCCACAAGGCGGGTGTCACCATTGGCATGGCCATGACTGAGAAGCAGGGCGGCACGGATGTTCGGGCGAACACCACCAAGGCTTATCCGGTCGGCGCGAGCGGTCCGGGCCAGGCCTATGAACTGGTGGGGCACAAGTGGTTCTGCTCGGCGCCCATGTGTGATGCATTCCTGACGCTGGCCCAGACCGACAAGGGACTGACTTGCTTTCTGCTGCCACGGCATCGTCCGGACGACACGCGAAACCAGTTCTACATACAGCGCCTGAAGAACAAGCTCGGCAATTGTTCCAACGCGTCCAGCGAAGTGGAGTTTCGGGGAGCGCTGGCCTGGATGGTCGGCGAAGAGGGGCGCGGCGTGCCGACCATTATCGAAATGGTCGCCATGACCCGTTTCGATTGCATGGTCGGTTCCAGCTCATTGATGCGTCAGGCCCTGACCCAGGCCAGCCATCACTGCGCTCACCGCAGTGTCGGTGGCAAACTGCTCAGCAAGCAGCCCTTGATGCAGAACGTCCTGGCCGACCTGGCCCTGGAAAGCGAAGCGGCCCTGGCCTTGAGTCTGCGCATGGGGCGAGCGCTGGACCATCTGGACGACGGTCATGAAGCGAAATTCGCCCGACTGGTGACCGCGGTGGGCAAGTACTGGATCTGCAAACGCGCGCCGGCGATGATCAACGAAGCGGCCGAATGCATGGGCGGCGCGGGTTATGTCGAGGAAAGCATCCTGCCGCGGCTGTACCGTGAGGCGCCCGTGAATTCGACGTGGGAAGGCTCCGGCAACGTGCAATGCCTCGATGTGCTGCGCGCCTTGTCGAAAGAGCCGGGCGTGCTTGATGTGCTGTTCAGCGAGTTGGGTGACGGTCATGGCGACAAGCGTCTGGCCGCGCACATCAACCAATTGCAGGCGGCGTTCAAGGACACCGGCGACATTCAATACCGTGCGCGGCAGCTCACCGAGGACATTGCGTTGGGGTTGCAGGCCAAGCTGTTGCTGGAGGCCGGCAATGCCGCGGTCAGTGACGCATTCATCGCCAGCCGCCTGGGTTCGGCGGGGCGGGTGTACGGTGCGTTACCGCGGGGTCTGGATGTGGAAGCGATTGTGGCGCGTTCGACTCCGCAAAGGTTCTGACCACCAAAAACCTATTGTAGGAGTGAGCCTGCTCGCGATATCGGTGTGTCAGTCAACACAATTGTTGGCTGACACGCCGCTATCGCGAGCAGGCTCACTCCTACAATGGATCTGCGCTGGACTTGGCATTTGTGTTGAGGCCACTGTTCCCGTGAAGCACCGATACAGGCAAGATGAAGCTCTGCAAGTCAGAACACAGGATGCTGATCGTGACCGAAGCTTTTATTGTCGTTCAAACCGCCGAGCAAGCCGTGGACCGGCTTGCGCTCTTGCACAATCGTGCAACCACCGCGCTGAACCAGGCGCTCAAGCGTTACCTCAAGGATCGTGTCGAGCCGGATGCCGAACAGCGTGCGATGTTTCGTTATCCTGAGCTGCGCCTGACCTATCACTGTCAGGGCGAAGTCCCGCAAACCACTCGCGCCTACGCCAAGGTTCAACTGCCAGGGACCTACAGCGTCACCGTGACTCATCCGGCCGCCTTCCGTAAGTACTTGCTGGAACAACTCGTTCCCCTGATGCACGACTTTACCGTGACCGTGGAAGTCGGCGTCAGTCAGCAGAACATTCCTTATCCGTATGTCGTTGAACAGGGCGATGAGCTGGCCGGCTCCGGTGTGACAGCCGCCGTGCTGGCGCGCGTGTTCCCGAGTACCGACCTGTCCGCCGCTACCGACGGTATTGCCGATGGTTTGTACGATTGGGAAAACACCGATCCGTTGCCCCTGGCGCTGTTCGATGCGGCACGGGTGGATTTCTCCCTGCGTCGTCTGGTGCATTACACCGGCAGCGACTGGCGTCATGTGCAGCCGTGGATTCTGCTGACCAACTACCACCGTTATGTCGACCAGTTCATCGTCCATGGCCTGGAACAGTTGCGCAGTGACCCGCGCTTCGTACGTATGGTCCTGCCGGGCAATGTGATCATCGAAAAGAGCATGGACCACGGCGAAGCCTCGGCGATTGCCGCAGGCGTTGTCTGGCATCGTTACCAGATGCCGGCCTATCACCTGATCGCCAGCGATGGCCATGGCGTGACGCTGGTGAACATCGGCGTCGGCCCGTCCAACGCCAAGAACATCACCGATCACCTGGCCGTACTGCGCCCGCATTGCTGGTTGATGATCGGCCACTGCGGCGGCTTGCGTCAGTCCCAGACCATCGGCGACTACGTCCTGGCTCACGCCTATATGCGCCGCGACGGGATTCTTGACCGGGTCGTGCCGCCCAACATCCCGATTCCCGCCCTCGCCGAAGTGCAGATGGCCCTGCAGCAAGCGGCGGCGAACATCACCGGTGAGAAGGGCGACGAGCTGAAAAAGCGTCTGCGCACCGGCACCGTGTTGACCTACGACGACCGTAACTGGGAACTGCGCTGGGCTCAGGAGCGTCCGCTGATCAACCTGTCTCGCGCCGTGGCGGTGGACATGGAAAGCGGCACCATCGCCGCCCAGGGTTATCGTTTGCGGGTGCCCTATGGCACGTTGCTGTGCGTCTCGGACAAACCGCTGCACAGCGAAATCAAGTTGCCGGGATCGGCCAACGCTTTCTACGAGCGCGCGGTCAGTCAGCACTTGAAGATCGGCATCGAGGCGGTGGATTTGTTGCGCACCGAACTCAACTCGCTGCACTCACGCAAACTGCGCAGCTTCGACGAGCCGCCGTTCCGCTGATTTGCCGATGGTTATTTAACGGTCGGGCTACTAGCATTAGCAGCCCTGACCGTTAGATGTTCATTTCGCCATGCCCCGTCCACCTCGTCCTGTTTCACACCGCCCTGGCGTGAAGCCTGCACCATCCTCCTCAGCCCCTCGCCGGGTTGCCAAAGCGCCGCCTGCCGAGCCGAAACTGATTCTGTTCAACAAACCTTTTGATGTGCTGACGCAATTCAGCGACGCAGAAGGGCGCGCGACGCTCAAGGATTACATCGATGTTCCCGGGATTTATCCGGCAGGACGCCTGGACCGTGACAGTGAAGGCTTGTTGTTGCTGACCAACGACGGACAGCTTCAGGCACGCATCGCCGATCCGAAACACAAACTGGCCAAGACCTACTGGGTGCAAGTGGAAGGCGAGCCGAGCCCCGAGCAGTTGCAGCGTTTGCGCGATGGCGTTGAACTGAACGACGGCATGACCTTGCCCGCCGAGGCACGGCTACTTGAAGAGCCAGAATTGTGGCCACGCCACCCGCCCGTACGCTTTCGTAAAAGCGTGCCGACGAGTTGGCTGGAGTTGGTCATCCGCGAGGGGCGCAACCGCCAGGTGCGGCGCATGACTGCGGCCGTCGGCTTGCCGACATTGCGGCTGGTGCGGGTCAGGATCGGTAACTGGACGATCGAAGGGCTCGATCAGGGCCAGTGGAAGGAAGTGCCCGCGCGCTTATAAGGCGCCGGATTCAATCAGGCCGATCACGACGCTTTTGATGATGAACGCAGCCACGCCCAGGCCCAGCACGAAGAACAGAATCATCGAGCCAAAGCGTCCGGCCTTGGACTTCTTCGCCAGATCCCAAACGATGAAACCCATGAAAATGATCAGGATGGAGACCAGGCCGGTCATCATCCACTCTTCGAATACTGCAGGATCCATCGAACATCTCCAGCGCGGGCGGGGCTAATAAGGGCGGGGGCGAGTATACGCCAGGGGGATTGGCGGAGCATTGTGTGGCGAGGGGATTTATCCCCGTTGGGTTGCGCAGCGACCCCAGGATTGTCTGCCAGCGCTACGCACTGGAACGGGGTGGTGCGGCATTCCGATAAATCCCCTCGCCACAGAAAACACACACACCAATCAGCTGCGCAGATGAGTCAACGGCAACTCAGTGCTGTTCAACACCTGATTCAACACAAAACTAGACCGCACGCTCGTCACGCCTTCAATCCGCGTCAGATGCCCCAGCAGCAATTTCTGATAGTGGTCCATGTCCGGCACAACGACCTTCAGCTGATAGTCGGCATCCATCCCGGTCACCAGGCTGCATTCAAGCACCTGGGGCAAGGTGCGAATCGCGGCTTCAAAGTTTTCGAACCGCTCAGGCGTGTGGCGATCCATGCCGATCAGCACGTACGCGGTCAGGCTCAGGCCCAGCATCTTGCGATCCAGCAAAGCGACCTGGCGCGAGATGTAGCCGTCGTCCTCCAGTTGCTTGACCCGACGGGAACAGGGCGAAGGCGACAGGCCGATGCGTTCGGCCAGCTCCTGATTGGAGATGCGCGCGTCACGCTGCAATTCCGCCAAAATGCTCAAGTCGTATCTGTCGAGTTTGCTCATCAGTCAGGCCTTTGTCATAACTATTGCGGCGGATTATCTATCCAGGGTTAAAAATTGCGCAAGTGATGTTTAATTCAGCAATCTTCGCAATCCTCTGCCGGCGTCACGAGCCTATTCTTATCACCAGAATCACTGCTCGGACAAACAGTCCAGTGCGGCTCGCCCAATCAGGTCAGCTGCGGTCGCCACCCCCACAGGGGATGTGCCGGCCCCCGAGCTACACACTGTCCAGAAGACGGCGTGAGGTGAGCCGACGTCAAAAGCGTCGAGCACGGACGAAGTTCTCAAAGGGAGGCCGACGGGTCTCCCTTTTCTTTTGCCCGCTATTTATCGCCAGGCCCTCAATAAATAAGTTGCGTGACTGATAACCTGTCGCAGAACCGGCCTGTGCTTTCCCAGTCTTATGTACAAGCCCTAACTCGCAGTGAGGAAAAGCATGAAGTCGCGCATCTGGCAGTTGGCCGGTGTTGGTTTGCTGTGTATCAGTGTCACTGCGCAATCGCTGGCCGATGACCCGCCAAACCACGGCCCCGATGGCGGGCAACGCGGGGGGGATGGTCGTCAGGGCAACAATCAGGGGCATGGTGGCAACAATAACCAGCAGCGCCCGCAGAACAATCCTCAACAGAATAATCAGCCGCATGGGCAGAACGCTCCGCAGCAGAATCAACCGCGCCCGCAAAACAACGAGATCATTCGTGGCGACAACAGCCGTCAATTCGAACAGAACGGCCAGCATCAGAACGGGCAAAACCGTCCGCAACCCGACTACAACAGCCGGGTTCGATCGCCACCTCCGCCGCCTCAGCTGCCAGCCAATGACCTGCCGATACAGGGCCGGCCCGACAGCGTGCGCCAGACTCAGCAGCCGCAGCGTGGTTACTACCAGGATGTTCCACAGCGCAACAATAACAACCAGCACTGGCAGGCGGGCGGTCCGGGATCACGTCCCGATGACCATCGCTGGCCGGGTCGTCCGGATGGCCACGGCAACGGTTGGGGCCCAGGACCACAGTATCGTCCAGGTCACGTGATCGACCGCTTCCCGGACCGTGATTATCGAGTGCCTTACGGTGGTCGGGATTACTTTTATTCCGGTGGCTACTGGTATCGCCCGCAGGGACCGCGTTATGTAGTGGTGCAGCCACCGCGTGGCATTCGCGTCAGTTACCTGCCCGACTACGCACGGGAAGTGTGGATTGGCGGTTCGTTGCTGTTCCTGGCGGCAGGTTCGTACTACGCCTATCAGGAGAACACTCAGGATTACGTCGTGGTCGAGCCTGCGGGCCAGCCGCTGCCGCAATCGGCCAGCAACAGTTACGACGTGGAAGCGTATCCGGCGAATGGGCAGCCACCAGAAGTGGTCAATCAGGATGGCTACGAGTGTTATCGATTCGCCGTCGAGCAGAGCGGCTTTGATCCCCGGGCCGACACCTATCAGCCAGACCCGTCGGCCGTGCAAGCGTACCGACAGGCCCAGGGCAACTGCCTGAGCAGTCGCGGTTACCGGGTAACGTTCTGAGCCCGGGCGGCCTGCACCACTTCCTGCGGGTCGGCGTGCACCAGCACTTCGGCTTTGGGGTAGACGGCATGAATGGCATCGGCGGCCTGGTCGCTGATGCCGTGGGCGACTGACAGGGTCAGGTCCCCCGGCAACTCCAGGTGCAGTTGCACAAACCACTGGTTGCCGGAGACCCGCGTGCGCAAGTCATGCGCACCCAGAACGCCCGGCACGTTGCAGGCCAGTTCGAGCATGTGCTGGCTGACATCCGCCGGCAGCTCTTCGTCCATCAGCACGGTAAAGCTTTGCCGGGCGATCTGAATCGCGCTCCAGAGTATGTAGACGGCGATGCCCAAGCCAAACCAAGCATCCACCTGATGCCAGCCAAATCCTGCCAGTATCAGTGCCACCAGAATGCTGCCGTTGAGCAGCATGTCCGAGCGGTAATGCAGCGAGTCGGCGTGCACGGCATTGGAGCCGGTCGCCTTGACGACCCGGTGCTGAAGAATCAGCAGCGCCAGGGTCAGCCCCAGAGAGAAGATAATCACTCCGATGCTGATCCAGGGCGCTCCCACCGGCTCCGGATTTTTTAACCGCTCAAACGCCTGCAGGGCGATCAGCACCGCACTGCCGCCAATGAACAGCGCCTGAGCCATGCCCGCCAGTGATTCAGCCTTGCCATGCCCGTAACGGTGATCGTCATCCGCCGGGCGCAGGGCGTAATGCACCGCCAGCAGATTGAGCAACGACGTCACACCGTCGAGTGCCGAGTCGGTCAGGCCGGCGAGCATGCTCACCGAACCACTCAACCACCAGGCAATCGCTTTGGCGACGATCAGCGTGCACGCCACCGCCACCGAGGCTCGGGTCGCCAGCCGCAACAGGCGGGCGTGTTCTGCGCTGGAGATCATGAGTCCGGCGATTCCTTTCAATACAGGTTTTTAGGCGGCAGGTTGCAGACCGAACATGGCCAGTTGCTGGGTGCTGCCCTTGTGCTGGATCAGGCGTGGATCGTCCAGCGGGAAGCTGCGGCCCAGTTCGGTTTCCAGAATAGTCTGCAATTTGCGGTTATCGACCTTGCCGTCAGCGCCGATGGCTTCCTGAAGTTTTTCCGGTGCCACCTGGGCCGTCTTGCCCGGTTCGAAGTAAATCGCGCCGGTGGCGAAGTCGACGGCAAATGCGATCAGCCCGGGAATGACATAGAACAGCAAACCGACGGCATCGAGTACAGCAATGGCCGGGTCGATCTTGCCGTCGATCTGCCCGCGGCGATCGGGGTAGAAGATCGATCCGCACGCGGTGACTTGTGTCAGCAGAGTCGCCACCAAAACACCGCCAATCAGGCGAAAGGGAACACGCATGGGAAACCTCCTTGGGTCATCGGGAAACGAAGCGTCGTCGGTATGAATTAGGACCGTGATAAACGCGATGCAGTTCGCCGTTATACTCGCCGCTCTGTTTTGGAGCCAGCATGATTTCTTTACCGATCGATGATGTTTTACCCGCCCTGCGTGAAGCCCTGGCTACACGCCACGAAGCTGTGCTCGAAGCACCGCCCGGCGCTGGTAAGACGACTCGCGTTCCCTTGGCCTTGCTCAACGAGCCATGGCTGGCCGGGCAGACCATTCTGATGCTTGAACCGCGTCGTCTGGCGGCGCGGGCAGCGGCGGAGCGTCTGGCCAGCGAGCTGGGCGAGAAGGTCGGCGAAACCGTGGGTTATCGTATTCGGCTGGACAGCAAGGTAGGCCCCAACACCCGCATCGAAGTGGTCACCGAAGGCATTCTGACCCGGCGCTTGCAGGACGATCCTGCACTGGAAGGCGTAGGCCTGCTGATCTTCGATGAATTCCACGAACGCAGCCTCGACGCTGACCTGGCATTGGCCCTGAGCCTGAACGGCCGGGAGCTGTTCCGCGATGATCAACCGCTGAAAATCCTGTTGATGTCGGCAACTCTGGAAGGCGAGCGTCTGGCCGGATTGCTCGATGACGCACCGATCCTGCGCAGCGAAGGCCGCATGTACCCGGTGGCGATGCGTTGGGGTCGGCCGTTCCAGCCCGGTGAATTCATCGAGCCGCGGGTGGTGCAAACCATTCTCGAAGCATTGAACGATGAAACCGGCAGTGTGCTGGTGTTCTTGCCGGGGCAGGCGGAAATCCGTCGGGTGCACCAGCAGTTGATCGACGCGCTGGGTGATCACACGCCGGTACTGCTTTGCCCGTTACACGGTGAGCTGGACCTGGCTGCGCAGCGCGCTGCCATTGACCCCGCGCCTGCGGGCAAGCGCAAAGTGGTCCTGGCAACCAACATCGCCGAAACCAGCCTGACCATCGACGGCGTGCGCGTGGTGATCGATGCAGGGCTGGCACGGGTGCCGCGCTTCGATCCCGGCAGCGGCATGACTCGCCTCGATACTCAACGCATCTCCCGCGCCAGTGCCACTCAACGCGCGGGCCGGGCCGGGCGACTGGAGCCGGGTGTGTGTTATCGCCTGTGGTCCCAGGATCAGCACGAACAGCTGGCGGCATACGCCAGCGCGGAAATTCTTTCAGCGGACCTTGCCGGATTGGCGTTGCAACTCGGGCGCTGGGGGGTGGTACCGACGCAACTGGTTTGGCTCGACGTACCGCCAGCTGCAGCCTATGCACAAGCGCAGGACCTGCTCGGCCGCCTGGGTGCCTTGGAGGGTGAGGCGTTGACCCGTCACGGCCAGGCCATGGCCGAGCTGCCGGCGCATCCGCGCATCGCGCATTTGTTATTGCGTGGCCAGGCGCTGGGCTTGGCGGACATGGCGTGCGATGTCGCGGCACTGCTCGGTGAGCGGGACATCTTGCGCGGTGCCGGAGCGGATCTGCACAGTCGGCTGGTGCTGTTGTCCGGCGAAGAACGCGCCGCTCGTGGTGCTCAGGGCGGCGTGCAGCGTGCCCGGCAACTGGCGCGGCAGTATCGCGGTTATCTGCGGGGCAAAGCGTCGGAACCGGTCAGCAATCCGGATCACCCGCGCTGGCTGGGCGCACTGCTGGCGCTGGCCTATCCCGACCGCGTCGCCCAGCAGCGGCGTGCCGGGGGCGCTGAGTATCGTCTGGCCAACGGTCGCGCCGCGCTGTTTGCCGAGGCCGACAGTCTGATGAAGCAACCCTGGCTGGTGATCGCCGACCTCGGCAGTCGACAGGGGCAGCGCGAGGAGCGGATTTATCTGGCGGCGGATTTCGATCCGGCGTTGTTCGATTCCGTGCTGGCCGAACAAGTGCGCGTGGTCGATCAGCTGGATTGGGATGAGCGCGAAGGTGTGCTGCGCGCCGAGCGGCAGCGCAAGGTCGGGGAGTTGATCCTCAGCCGTGAACCACTGACCGGTCTGGATGAAACCGCGCGCAGTCAGGCGCTGGTCAATCTGGTGCGACGCAAGGGGCTGGAGCTGTTGCCCTGGACCCCGGAGCTGCGCCAGTGGCAGGCGCGTGTGGCGCTCCTGCGCCAACTGGATCTGGGCAGCAAAGGCGAGAGTGAATGGCCGGATGTCAGCGACGGGGCGTTGAATAACAACCTCGAACACTGGCTGATGCCGTATCTGGGAAAGGTCTCGCGCCTCAGTCACTTCGCCAATCTGGACCTGTCGAGCATCGTCCATAACCTGCTGCCATGGCCACTCCCGCAACGGCTGGACGAACTGGCACCCCATCACTTGTCCGTGCCATCGGGCTCGTCGATTCGTCTGGATTACAGCGAGCATCCGCCGATTCTGGCGGTGCGGTTGCAGGAACTGTTTGGCCTGTCCGACACCCCGCGTATCGCCGGTGGTCGCCAAGTAGTGAAGCTGCATTTATTGTCCCCGGCGCGTCGTCCGGTGCAAGTGACCCAGGACCTGGCGAACTTCTGGCGCAGCACGTATGCCGAGGTGAAGAAGGATTTGAAGGGGCGGTATCCGAAGCACTACTGGCCGGATGATCCGCTGGTGGCCGAGGCTACTGCGCGGATCAAGCCTCGTAAAAGCTGAAGCTTTGATCGTTCCCATGCTCCCACGCGGAGCATGGGAACGATCATAAGCACCAGGTTCAGGCGCCGGCCTTCACGGTGAGCTGCTCCCGACAATAATCGGCAAACATCTGCGCCGGTTTGGTCAACTGCCCGCGCTTGAGCCACGCCGCCACCAACCCCGACCCCGTGACATCCTCAACGATGTCCACGCACACTACTTTCTTGCCGTCATACGTGCATTCCGAGTGCGGCCGCGTGACCAGGATCGAGAAACCAAACCCTTGCCCGACCATGCCCCGGACCATCTCGATCGACGGTGAGCTGAACGCGATGTGCGGGGTCAGGCCCAACTCTTCAAACAGGCTGACGAAGTAGGTCCGGCTCGGTTGCACGTCCAGCAGAATCATCGGCTCCAGGCACAAATCCCGCAGCGACACTTGCTTGAGCTGGGCGAAGCGATGGTCCGCCGGCAGTAACGCATAGGGTCGTTGCGCCGGCATCAACGGCTCGGTTTCGATGGTGGCGTCCAGATCGTGTTCATACAGGATGGCCAGGTCGAAGGCGCCCGATGTCAGGCCTTGCACCAGCTCTTGTTGCTCACCGTCGCGGATGCGGATCTTCACCCCGGGGTACAGCGCCGAAAACCCGGCGATCAGCTGCGGCAAGTACAACGGCGCGACCGTTTCAAAGCAGCCGATATCGATTTGTCCGGACACCACATCGTTGTCGGCCAGGGCGTTCTGTTCGAACTCCTTGGCCATGCGCAGCAGTTCCTGGGCCTTGCGATAAAAGCGCGCGCCGCTGGGCGTCAGCGACACACCTTGAGCGTGGTGCCGGATCAGCAGTTGCACACCGAAGCTGTCCTCCAGGCCTTTGATTGCCGTGGAGATCGCCGGCTGGGCGATGTACAGCTTGCGCGAAGCCTCGGCGACGCTGCCGCACTCGACGGTGGTGATGAAGTATTTCAGTTGACGCAGGTTGTAGGCAGCCACGGCAAACCTCGGGGTGGATGATGTCGACATCCGAGCAAATTGCGAGCCGCCTGCATCCGTTCTGACGACGGTGTTTTTGTTGCTTGAACAATAACCACAAGCAACCCGGCTGGGGAGAATGACTACCCCGTTTTTTTATCGTCTGCGAAGACATTTTTACTATTTTTGCTGGACTCGTACCTGAGCCAACATCCAGGGCACAAGAAAGCCTTTGGAGCGTCTGAACGTGTTCGAGCTTGCATATTGGCAAAATAAAGCCGCTGCCCTGCGGTTTCCCGATCAGGCCGTCATCGACGGTAAACACGGTACGGCACAGACAGGGCAGACCTTTGCGGCAATCAATCCGGCCACCGGCCAGTGCCTGGCGAACGTGACCGCGTGCGGCGAAGCAGAGGTAGACGCGGCGGTGCGTAATGCACGGCAGGTGTTCGAGGCCGGCACGTGGTCGTGCCGATCACCGGCTGAGCGCAAGCAAGTGCTGCTGCGTTTGGCTGACCTGCTCATGACCTATCGTGAAGAACTGGCACTGCTGGATTCGCTGAACATGGGCAAGCCGGTAATGGATGCCTACAACATTGACGTCCCCGGCGCCGCCGGAGTGTTCCGCTGGTACGCCGAGAGCCTCGACAAACTCTACGATCAGATCGCCCCCAGCGCGCAAAACGTCCTCGCCACGATCACCCGTGAAGCGTTGGGCGTGGTCGCGGCCGTCGTGCCGTGGAACTTCCCGCTGGACATGGCGGCATGGAAACTGGCGCCGGCGCTGGCGGCGGGCAATTCGGTGATCCTCAAACCCGCTGAACAATCACCCTTTTCTGCCCTGCGTCTGGCCGAACTGGCGCTGGAAGCCGGCTTGCCAGCAGGCGTGCTCAACGTGTTGCCCGGGCTTGGCGAGCAGACCGGTAAAGCCCTCGGCTTGCACCCGGACGTCGATTGCCTGGTGTTCACCGGGTCCACGGAAGTCGGCAAATACTTCATGCAGTATTCCGCGCAATCGAACCTGAAACAGGTGTGGCTGGAGTGCGGCGGCAAGAGCGCCAACCTGGTGTTCGCCGATTGCCAGGACCTTGATCTGGCCGCCGAGAAAGCCGCGTTCGGGATCTTCTTCAATCAGGGCGAAGTATGCTCGGCCAACTCGCGGTTGTTAGTCGAGCGCTCGATTCACGACGCCTTTGTCGAGCGCCTCAAAGCCCAGGCTGAACGCTGGCTACCGGGGGATCCACTGGACCCGTCGAGCAGCGCCGGAGCGATCGTCGACAGCCGCCAGACCGCGCGCATCATGACGTTTATCGAACAGGCCGAACGCCAGGGCGCGACGAAGGTGTGTGGCGGTCGCCAGTCGATCTTCAACGGTTCCGACAACTTCATTCAACCGACGATCTTCACCGGTGTGCGCCCGGACATGCCGCTGTTTCGCGATGAAGTGTTCGGCCCGGTGCTGGCGGTGACGGCGTTCGATGACGAGGCACAGGCCTTGCAACTGGCCAACGACAGCGTCTACGGTCTGGCGGCTTCGCTGTGGACCGACGACCTCAACCGCGCCCACCGCGTGGCGCGACAATTGCGAGCGGGCACGGTGTCGGTCAACAGCGTTGATGCGCTGGACGTGACGGTGCCTTTTGGTGGCGGCAAACAGTCGGGATTCGGCCGTGACCTGTCGCTGCACTCATTCGATAAATACACCCAGCTGAAGACCACCTGGTTTCAGCTGCGCTGATAACAGCCGCTCACAACAAAACGGAGAACTGGCGATGACCACACCACGTGAAACCCGCGACTATCAGGCCGCCGACGCTGCGCACCACATCCACGCCTTCGTCGATCAAAAAGCCCTGAACGACGAAGGACCGCGCGTGATGGTCCGCGGTGAGCGTCTGCATCTGTGGGACAACGATGGTCGGCGTTACCTGGATGGCATGTCCGGTTTGTGGTGCACCAATCTCGGTTACGGGCGCAAGGATCTGGCTGCGGCGGCGACCCGGCAGCTTGAGCAGTTGCCGTACTACAACATGTTTTTCCACACCACCCACCCGCAGGTGATCGAGCTCTCGGAGCTGCTGTTCAGCCTGTTGCCGGGGCACTACAGCCACGCGATCTACACCAATTCCGGGTCTGAGGCCAACGAGGTGCTGATCCGCACCGTGCGCCGTTACTGGCAGGTGCTCGGCAAGCCCGAGAAGAAAATCATGATCGGTCGCTGGAACGGCTACCACGGTTCTACCCTGGCCGCGACGGCGCTGGGCGGGATGAAATTCATGCATGAAATGGGCGGCATGATCCCGGACATCGAACACATCGACGAGCCGTATTTCTTCGCCCATGAGGGCAATCTCACGCCGGCGGAATTCGGCCTGCGAGCGGCGCAGCAACTGGAAGCGAAGATTCTCGAACTGGGAGCGGACAAGGTCGCGGGCTTCATCGCCGAACCGTTCCAGGGAGCGGGCGGCATGATCTTTCCACCGGAAAGTTACTGGCCGGAAATCCAGCGCATCTGCCGCCAATACGACGTGCTGTTGTGTGCTGATGAAGTGATCGGCGGCTTCGGTCGTACCGGCGAATGGTTCGCCCATGAGTACTTCGGTTTTGAACCGGACACCTTGTCCATCGCCAAGGGTTTGACCTCCGGCTACATCCCCATGGGCGGGTTGATCCTGTCGAAGAAAATGGCCCAGGTGCTGGTGGAGCAGGGCGGGGTGTTTGCCCACGGACTGACCTATTCCGGACACCCGGTGGCGGCGGCGGTGGCGATTGCCAATCTCAAGGCATTGCGCGATGAAGGCGTGGTCACGCGCGTCAAGGATGACATCGGCCCGTACCTGCAACAGTGCTTGCGCGAGGTGTTCGGCAATCACCCGTTGGTGGGCGATATTCAAGGCGTGGGCATGGTCGCGGCGTTGCAACTGGCCGAGGACAAGACCAGCCGCAAGCGCTTCGCCAATGAGAACGACATTGCCTGGCGTTGCCGCACGATTGGCTTTGAAGAAGGGGTGATCATTCGCTCGACGTTGGGGCGGATGATCATGGCGCCGGCGTTGATTGCCAGTCGTGAGGAAATTGATGAATTGGTGGGCAAGACCTTGAAAGCGCTGGATCGTACGGCGCAGGAATACGGCCGGCTCTGATCTTTTATCGCTCTTGCGGACCTCAATCGCGGGCAAGCCCGCTCCCACAGATTTGTGTAAGTGCCGGATTTTGAGGCCAACACGCACACTGTGGGAGCGGGCTTGCCCGCGATAGCTATTGGCGATTCACACCCTATCTAATCTTTTGCACCCACCCCGTGCACCCCCTCCAACACCGCCCTTTTACCGGGCACGCTACCCAGTTTTTTCATCACTCCCAGCGACATATTTCCTAATTTTCCTTCTCCCCGCACTGGGCCAACATCGACTTCACCAGTCAGCCCGATGCTGCCCACCGCAAGGTCCATCAGAGACCCGAGGTGACAGCTGATGTCCAGAGCCGCTGGCCGTACTGCCCATCAAAACTAAATCAACAGCTTTGGGAGTGCTCCATGATCAAGTCCTTGCTTACCCGTCTCGCCCATCCACTGGCGCTCACAGCCATTGCCGCCACGGCCGCCACCAGCGCCCAGGCCGGCACCCTCTCTATCGGTCACACCACCTGGGTGGGCTACGGCACGCTCTACCTTGCCCGAGACCTGGGTTACTTCAAGGAAAACGGCCTGACCGTCGAATTGCCCGTCGTCGAAGAAGCCTCCATGTACATGGCCGCGCAGGCTTCCGGCGAGTTGTCGGGATCGGCGTCGACCATCGACGAAGTGCTGAAATACCGTCCGCAATTTTGCTTCAAGGCCGTGGCTGCACTGGACGACAGCCATGGTGGCGACGGCGTGCTGGTGGGCAAGGACGTCAAGAGTCTGCAGGAGCTCAAAGGCAAAGCGGTGGCAGTGAACGAAGGGTCGACGTCGCAGTTCTGGTTGTCTTATCTGCTGAAAAAACACGGCATGACCATGAGCGACATCACCGTGCAGAACATGACGGCTGACGATGCCGCCACCGCGTTCATCGCCGGGCGCGTGCCGGCTGCCGTGACGTGGGAACCGCATCTGTCGATGGTGCGCAGCAAACAGCAAGGCAAGGTGCTGATCGACAGCAGCAGCACTCCGGGTGTGATCGTCGACGTGGTGGCGCTCAACTGTTCGGTCATCGAGAAGCAGCCGGAAGACGTCAAGGCGCTGGTCGCTGGTTTGTACAAAGCCGTCCAGTACACCAAGGATTATCCGGAAGAAGCCTACAAGATCATGGCCAAGGGCGTCGGTGGTTACCTGGCCGATCCGAAGGAACTGGCCGCCGCCGCGAAAGGCGTGCGGTTCTACGATCAGGCGATGAGCGAGAAACTCCTGGGCGCGCCGGGTGCGCCGGGCGACAGCGAAGCGTTGATCAAACTGGCCAACGAAACCGCCAGTGAATTGCAGGGCAAACCCTACAACGTCAGCAATGACGATCTGATCGACAACCGCTTCGTCACCCCGCTGTAGGAGGTTCGCATGTTCAAGCGCAATTCATGGCTGAGCCGCTGCATTACGCCCAAGACCGGTCTGCCGGTGCAGGTGATCTGGAGCGCCAGTGGGCTGGCCTGGGTGTTGTTGGTGGGCTTGTGGGCCGGCTTGTCTTACGGCGGTGTGGTGCCGGGGATGTTCCTGCCGACACCGGGTGCGGTGGTTGAAGCCGCCGTGCGCCTGAGCCGCGACGGCACGCTCGGTTTGCATGTGTGGGCCAGTCTCGAAGTGGTGATGGTCGGTTTTATTATTTCGTCGCTGGTGGCCGTGCCGCTGGGGTTGCTGATGGGCAGCTTCCGCATCGTTCAAGCGTTCCTCGAACCGATGGTCAATTTCATTCGCTACTTGCCGGTGACGTCGTTCGTGCCGCTGTTCATTCTGTGGATCGGCATCGGCCTGGAGCAACGGGTTTCGGTGATCATCTTCGGCGTGTTCTTCCAGCAACTGGTGATGATCGCTGACGTGTCGAAAGGCATCTCCAAGGACCTGATCAACGCGTCCTACACCCTCGGTTCAAATCGCCGCGATGCGGTGCTGCACGTGATCGCGCCAGCGTCGTTGCCCGGTGTCCTCGACACCTTGCGCGTGACCATGGGCTGGGCCTGGACTTACCTGGTGGTCGCCGAGCTGGTGGCGGCGTCCAGTGGCCTGGGTTACCTGAGTCTCAAAGCCATGCGCGGCTTTCAGGTTGACGTGATCTTCCTGGCTATCGCGATCATCGGCCTGCTGGGCCTGTTCACCGATCAACTGTTCCGCTTCCTACGTCTGAGGATCGCCGCATGGGCTCAGTAACCGCAGTCAACCCTCGTTTCGTCACGTCCCAGTTGGCTCCGGTACAGGCCGCGCCACGGTTGCAAGTGGACAAGGTCAGTCTGCGCTACCAGAAGCCCGACGGCGGGATGTTTACCGCGCTGGAGAAGGTGTCGTTCGAGGTGCCCGATCAACAATTCGCGGTGCTGGTCGGGCCGTCAGGCTGTGGCAAGTCGAGCCTGTTGTACCTCACCGCCGGGCTCAACGAACCCACCGAAGGCGAGATCTACGTGGGCGGCCAGCAAGTGCAGGGGCCGGGTGCGGACCGCGGCATGGTGTTCCAGAGCTACACCCTGTTCCCCTGGCTTACCGTGCGCCAGAACGTCGAATTCGGTCTCAAACGGCGTGGCATGGCGGCCGCGCAGCGCAAGGAAATCGTCGACTACTACGTCAATGAAGTGGGCCTGACCGGCTTTGCCGACAACTACGCCAAGCAGCTGTCCGGCGGCATGATGCAACGTGTGGCGATTGCTCGGGCGCTGGCCAACGATCCGCAGATTCTGCTGATGGACGAACCTTTCGGCGCCCTCGATAGCCAGACGCGCCTGCAAATGCAGCAGCTGTTATTGCGGGTCTGGGGCAACAGCAAAAAAACCGTGCTGTTCGTGACCCACGATATCGACGAGGCGATTCTGTTGGGGGATCGGGTCTATGTGATGGGCGCGCGGCCGGGGCGCATCAAGCAGATTCTGGATGTGCCGATCGAACGTCCTCGCCACCTGGACATGGTCATGGAGCGCTCGTTTATCGAGATGAAACGCGAGATTTTCGGGTTGCTGCATGATGAGCTGGAGGAGGCGCATTGAACCGAACCGGTTGTGCACAATTCCCCCTGTAGGAGTGAGCCTGTTCGCGATGGCTTTTTTCCAGGCGATGTATAGGGTGCCTGATCCACCGCTATCGCGAGCAGGCTCACTCCTACAGGTTTTGTGTTTAGCCAGAGCTTACGGTGCTGCGGGCAACAGAAACCGCGCAATCACTGGCAAGTGATCGGAAATGCGCAACGTATCGTCCTGCCTCACCATGGCCTCGACCCGTTTGATTCGCGGGCTGTAGAACAGGTAATCAACCGTCCGGTCCGGGCCGTTCAAGCCCGGATCGTTCGGGTAATGCGTCAGCCACAGCGCCCGGTCGGCACCGCTGGCTTCGTTGTTGGTGGGGATCATCGGGTACTTGTCCCACAGCAGATGCAGTGCGCTGTCGGCGGAGTAGGGCGTGCGTTGTTCGTTGGGCAGGCGCTGGAACTGGCCTAACGGCAATAGATTGAAATCACCGCCAATCAGCCATGGGGTGCCTCGGCTTTCGTATCGGTCGAGCACCTTGCCCACGGCGGTCACCTGGTCTTGCAGCGTTTCATCCGGTTGGGTGGCGCGGTCCAGATGCGTATTGAGCGCGGCGATCTGGCCGCCATCGCTTAGCGGCAGATACGTGACCAGCAGAGCGTTTTTCGGTTTGAACTGACGGCTGATGAAGTTGGCGGGCTCGATGGGCAATTGCAGGCGTTCGGCGTGTTCGATCTGGTAGCGGCTGAGGGTGGCGAGTTGCCGGCCGACGGCGCCAAAGATGCGGGGCTCGGGAACGAATTCGGCCTTCCAGTCAAATGCGTGGGCGCTGCAGGGGTAAAGGTCGGCGAGCCGTTCCTGGAGCAGTTTGAGCTGGTTCTGGTAGTCGCTGGCTTTGGCCCCGTCATCCAGCTCCTGCAACAGCACAATGTCCGGCTGCTCGTCACGGATTACCCGCGCCACTTCATCGAGGCTGAATGCCATGTCTTCGGGCGTGGGATTTTCGTCATTGCCTTGGGCCAGGTCGTTCCAGAACACATAGCGCTTGCCTGCCAGGTACTGGACGTTCCAGGTCATTATCTTCAGCGCTTGGCCAGGCACCAGCGTGGGGGCCTGTGCGTTGCAACTGACGGGCAACATTTCCTTGGCCTCGGGGCGCCAGGTCAGGTTGTAGATCAGCAGGGCGACCAGGGCGATCGCGATCAGCAGGCCCAGCAAGGTGTAGCGCAGTAGACGGGTCATGACTCGGCTTTTATCGCGTTACAAAAGATGAGCCCGAGCATAACCGAGCGTCGGGCGTAATCCCAAGGATGTCTACGCAAATAGCGTTCCCCCCCCTGTAGCAGCTGACGAAACCCTATGTGGCGAGGGGATTTATCCCCGTTGGGTCGCGCAGCGGCCCCAAAATCTTTACGACTGCTGCGCAGCCGAACGGGGCGGTGCGACGTTCGCTAAATCCCCTCGCCACATCTCAATCGGACGCCAGCTGCTCCAGGTGGCGCGGTGTCAGTCAACGCAGAGGGCTGCGGCGTCAGTTACAGCGGCCCATCGGTTTTGGCCGGTTGTTCGCTGATCAACATGAACAAACGGAACAGCACCACGCTGGTGAACAGTTGCAGGAAGCTGTGGGCGCTGTCGATCAGCAGTGAAATGACAGGGTTTTGCGGGTCCGGGTAGATCGTCAGTGTCGCGCCCTTGAGTACCCACAACGGGCCCATCACACACAGGATGCACACCAGGATTCTCAGGAAATGTCCCCGTGTCAGGCGCAGGCTTTCCTTCATGGCGGCAAGCGGGGCCAATCCACGCAGCACCAGCAGGTATTCGCCGAAGGCCAGGGTCACCATCAGCCAGATGCCTGGCAGGAAATACAGCGACAAGCCGAGCAGGATCAGCAGCGTGTTAAGGGCCGTCAGCAGGGCGAAACGCGGCCACAGGGTCGCAGACATTGCCAGCAGGTCACGGGTGCGCGGCGATTCGCCACGACTGCGGGCGTCGAGAAACAGGATCAGTGCGGCGGTGTAGAGCGGGTAGATCAACAAACCGACGATCACGCTGATGCCAGGAAAGCTGTCCGGCTCAGTGGAGTAGTCAACGACTTGTTGCAACAGCGCCTCGAAGATCACCAGCGGCAGGCACAGCCGCACGATCTGGCCCAGATTGCGCTTGAAGAAATACAGAGAGTCACGCAGTACATCGAAGGAATTCATCAGTCGGTATCGCAGGTTGAAAGCAGTGGCTCACTTTAACCGATGATGCGCTTGGGGGCGCAAACGTAAACGTTCGGTAAAGGTCATTGAAACATCCTGTATCAGCCTCCATTACCAGTGAGCAGCTTATCCACAGCGGATGAGACGACGAAATTCCCGGCAATCTACGAGGTCGCCATGAACAGCGAAGAACAAACCCTGATCGATGGACTGTTTTCCCGGTTGCAGCAGGCCGAAACGGATTCAGCCCCGCGTGACGCTCAGGCCGAGGCGCGGATCAAGGAACACCTGACTCGCCAGCCCGCAGCAGGCTATTTCATGACCCAGGCGATTCTGGTGCAAGAGGCAGCTCTCAAGAGCCTCGACCAACAGAACAAGCAACTCACCCAGCAAGTCCAGCAATTGCAGGCCGAGCTGCAGCAAGCCAAAGCACAGCCCTCAGCACCGGCGAGTGGTGGCTTCCTGTCGAGCATCTTTGGCGGTGGTTCCCGTGATACGCAGCCCGCGCCCACTCAATCGGCACCGGTTTCGAGTGGTGGAGGCTGGCGTGAGCCGGCGCGTCCTTCGTTCAATTCGCAGCCCGCTCAGCAAAACTTCGGTGCTGCACCCCCTCAGCAGAATTACGCCGCGCAACAGCCGGCGGGTGGCAGTTTTCTTGGCGGCGCCCTGAAAACGGCAGCCGGCGTGGCGGGTGGCGTGATGCTGGCACAAGGCATCAGCAGCCTGTTCAATCACAATCAGCAGCCCGAAGTGGTTGAAGTGATCAAGGAAGAACCGGCTCAGGTCAACGATCAGAGCGGCGGCGACAATGGTTGGGGCGATGACCAGCGTGTCGCTGACAACAGCGCCAGTGATCAGGGCGGTTATGCCGATGCTGATTACAGTGACGACAGTTCGTCATTCTTTGGCGCAGATGACGACTCCTTCGTCTGATTCCGTTGCGGCGAGGGGGCAACCTCCCTCGCCGCATGGCTGATTATTCGCGGAACATTCCTTCGTGCTGGCATACTGGGCTCCCTTTCGGGCCTGGTGCCTGATCCAGCCTGCGCGTCTGCGCGCGAACGAGGATGAACGGTGAAAAAAATCGCAGTGTTCGCCGATGTCCAGAACCTCTATTACACCGTGCGTCAGGCTTATGGTTGCCACTTCAACTACGCCGCGCTGTGGGCTGATATCAGCAAGCAGGGCGAGATTGTCGAGGCCTATGCCTACGCGATCGATCGTGGCGACAGCAAACAGCAGCAGTTCCAGCAGATCCTGCGCAACCTGGGCTTCGTCGTGAAGCTGAAACCCTACATCCAGCGCAGCGACGGCTCGGCCAAGGGTGATTGGGACGTGGGCATCACCCTCGATATCATGGACGCCGCCGATCACGTCGACGAAGTCGTTTTGGCTTCCGGCGACGGTGATTTCGACATGCTGCTCGAGCGCATCATCAGCAAGCATGGTGTGCAAGCCGTGGCTTACGGCGTGCCTGGCCTGACCGCCAACTCGCTGATCCGCGCCGCCAGCCGCTACGTGCCGATCGAAGGCGCATTGCTGCTCAAGAATTGATTTTTACGGAGTTGAAACAGGTTTGGAACGCATAGCAGTCATCGACTTTGAAACCACCGGGATCTCACCGAGCAGCAGTTGCCGGGCCACGGAAATCGCCGTGGTGATCCTTGAACAGGGGCGCATCGTCGAGCGTTACCAGAGCCTGATGAACGCCGGCGTGCGCGTGCCGGGATTCATCGAACAACTCACCGGCATCAGCAACGCCATGTTGCGCACCGCACCCTCGGCCGAGAAAGTGATGAATGAGGTCAACGAGTTCGTTGGCATCACGCCTCTGCTAGCGCACAACGCGGCGTTCGACCAGAAGTTCTGGGACTTCGAGATGGGGCGCATCAAGCGCACCCGCTTGCAGAACTTTGCCTGTTCACTGCTGCTCGCCCGTCGTCTGATGCCCGCGGCGCCGAACCATAAACTCGGCACCCTCACCACCTTCGCGCAACTGCCCCACACGGGCCAGGCTCACCGGGCCATGGCTGATGCCGAAATGGCGGCCAACCTGACGGCGCACCTGGCCCAGGAATTACGGCAGAAGCATGGGCTGCGGGAGTTGTCTCATGATTTGCTGTGCAGTTTGCAGAAAGTGCCGGCGGCGAAGATCAATGAGCATTTGAAGCGGCATCGCGGGTTCTGACGGGAACACCGTAAATATGCTGAACGCTTGATCCCTCGAATTCTCGAACTCCTGACTCCTACACGTATTTTCAAAGTGTACCGGTGCGAAAAACCGGTTTTGTAACTTATTTTTACCCATTGGCCTTTCTAGAATAACCGTTCTTTTGTCTTGCCTTCGAGCTGCCCCATGCCTGGCTTACGTCGCTTCCCTTTACCATTGATCGCCGCCTTTTTCGCGCTGTACGTGATTTGGGGTTCGACCTACCTGGTGATTCGAATCGGCGTGGAATACTGGCCGCCGCTGCTGCTCGCCGGTATTCGCTTCGTGATTGCGGGCACGCTGATGTACGCGTTCCTGCGCTGGCGCGGGGCACCTGCACCGACGTGGGCGCAGTGGAAAGCGGCGGGCATCATCGGAATATTGCTGCTGAGCTGTGGTAACGGTGCGGTCAGTATTGCCGAACATACAGGCGTTGCTTCGGGTGTTGCCGCGTTGGCAGTGGCGACGGTGCCCTTGTTTACCTTGCTCTGCGGATACTTCTGGGGCGCGCGAAATACCCGTCTCGAATGGGCCGGGATTGTGCTCGGGTTGATCGGCATTGGCATGTTGAACCTCGGCTCCAACCTGCAATCGAGCCCGACGGGCGCAGCGTTGCTGGTCTTCGCCGCAGCGGCCTGGGCTTTTGGGTCGGTCTGGAGCAGACACCTGCCGTTGCCTCAGGGCGCGATGGCCAGCGCGGTGGAAATGCTGGTGGGCGGCGTTGTGTTGTTGATCGGCAGCGCCGTGAGCGGCGAACGCCTGGAAAGCCTGCCACCGGTTGAAGGTTGGGTGGCCCTGGCTTATCTGATCTTCTTCGGCTCGATCATCGCGTTCAACGCGTACATGTACCTGTTGAAAAACGTGCGGCCAGCGGCGGCTACAAGCTATGCCTACGTGAACCCGGCGGTCGCGGTATTGCTCGGGATTGTGTTTGTCGGTGAGACCATCGGAATTGAAGAAGCGTTGGCCATGGCCGTGATCATCAGCGCCGTGGTCCTGATCGGGTTGCCGCAGTGGCGACGGGCTCCGGTCAAACCCGCTGCAGCGGTACCGACAGAATCCCGCGTGAATTAGGGTAAACTGCGCGGCATTGCATCATGTTTTGCACACTTGTGTTTTGAACACTTTTGTTTTGAAAAAAACCGCGCTGAATTTTCCTACGGTAATCCCATGACTTTCGCCACCCTTGGCCTGATCGAACCCTTGCTGCGCTCTCTAGAGACGCTCGGCTACCAGACCCCGACGCCGGTTCAGGCGCAAGCCATTCCAGCGGTGCTGGCCGGTCGCGACCTGATGGCCGCCGCCCAGACGGGGACTGGCAAGACCGCCGGTTTCGCACTGCCACTCCTGCAATTGCTGGCCATGGAAGGGCCGAAAGTGGCGTCAAACTCGGTGCGCGCGCTGATCCTGGTGCCGACTCGTGAATTGGCGGAACAGGTTCACGAAGCCGTGCGTCAGTACGCCGAGAATCTGCCGTTGAGCACTTACGCGGTATACGGCGGCGTCAGCATCAACCCGCAGATGATGAAGCTGCGCAAAGGTGTCGACGTGCTGGTGGCGACCCCGGGTCGTTTGCTCGACCTGTATCGCCAGAAGGCCCTCAAGTTCAATCAGCTGCAAACCCTGATTCTTGACGAAGCTGACCGCATGCTCGATCTGGGTTTTTCGGAAGAGCTGGGGAATATTTACCGCGTGCTGCCGAAACAACGTCAGACGCTGTTGTTTTCCGCGACCTTCTCCGACGCCATCCGTTTGTTGGCCGGGCAAATGCTCAACGACCCTCTGACCATCGAGGTCAGCCCGCGCAACGTTGCCGCCAACACGGTCAAGCAGTGGGTGGTGACGGTCGACAAAAAGCGCAAGCCGGAACTGTTCATCCATTTGCTGCGCAAGGGCAAGTGGAAGCAGGTCCTGGTGTTCGCGAAAACCCGTAACGGCGTGGACGCGCTGGTGGAAAAACTCCAGGGCCTGGGCATCAACGCCGACGGCATCCACGGGGATAAACCCCAGGCGACGCGCCAGCGCGCACTGGACCGTTTCAAGGCCAGTGAAGTACAGATCCTGGTGGCCACCGACGTGGCGGCCCGCGGTCTGGATATCGAAGATTTGCCGTTGGTGGTCAACTTCGACCTGCCGATCGTGGCGGAAGACTACATTCACCGCATTGGTCGTACCGGTCGTGCGGGTGCAACCGGGCAGGCGATTTCGCTGGTCTGCGCGGATGAAGTGAATCTGCTGTCGGCCATTGAAACGCTGACGCGTCAGACGTTGCCTCGGCAGATGGAGCACGATTTCGAACCTGAACACCGCGTGCCGGACACCGATGCCAGCGGTCAGGTCGTGAAGAAACCGAAAAAGCCGAAGAAGCCAAAAACCTCCGGCGGCGGCAAGCGCAACCTGGGCAAGTGGGTCGAGAGTGGGGATGCTTCGGCGCCGGAACCTTCGATCAAGCCTGTGCGAAAAGTGCCGGTGTTCAATACCGGGCCGCGTAAGAAGAAGCCTTAATTCGCTGTTTGAGTGATCGTTCCCACGCTCTGCGTGGGAACGATCAAAACGCAGCAGGCTTGCCGCTGCCCTTGAGCCAGTCCACCATCCCCAACCCCGCCGCACGCCCACTGGCGAAACACGCCGTCAGCAGATAGCCCCCGGTCGGCGCCTCCCAATCGAGCATTTCCCCCGCGCAAAAAACGCCAGGCACTTGCTTGAGCATCAAGCGTTCATCCATCGCTTCGAACAACACACCTCCCGCACTGCTGATGGCCTCGTCCAGTGGGCGGGTTTTCACCAGGGTCAGTGGCAGCGCTTTGATCGCTTTGGCCAGCAGCGCCATATCGGCAAACGTCTCAGTCGGTGTGAGTTCTCGCAACAGCGCCGCTTTTACGCCATCAATCCCGAGCTGACTGTGCAGGTGTTTGGACAGGGAGCGTGAACCCCGTGGTTTATCCAGTGCAGCCTGGACTTTATCCACAGGCCGGCCCGGCAACAGGTCCAGGTGAAGGGTCGCTGAGCCGTGCTGATTGATGGCTTCACGGGTCGGAGCCGACAGGGCATAGATCAAGCTGCCTTCAATCCCGGTCGCGGTAATCACGCATTCGCCAAGCCGCGGGACGTCGTCATTGAGGCCGATGGCGATATTTTTCAGCGGCGCGCCAGCGAATTTACTGACCATCAAATCACTCCAGGCCTGCACCTCGAAGCCACAATTACTCGGCTGCAGAGGCGCCAGTCCGACAGCGCGCTGTTCAAGTGGCAGCATCCACGCACCATCGGAACCCAAGCGCGACCAGCTGCCACCGCCCAGTGCCAGCAAGGTGGCGTCGGGTTTAATGGTTTTTTCGCCTTCGGGGCTGTCGATGCGCAAGCTGCCGCTGTTGTCCCAGCCCAACCAGCGGTGGCGGGTGTGGATAACTACGCCAGCCTCGCGCAAGCGCTTGAGCCAGGCGCGCAGCAGGGGAGCGGCTTTCATGTCGGTAGGAAACACGCGGCCCGAACTGCCGACAAAGGTTTCGATGCCCAGATCATGAATCCACTGGCACAGGGCATCAGCACCGAATGAGCGCAGCAGTGGGGCGATTTGCGGAGCGCGTTCGGCATAACGGGAGAGAAACGCCGGGTAAGCTTCGGAATGGGTGATGTTCATGCCGCCGACCCCGGCCAACAGGAATTTTCGCCCTACCGAAGGCATGCCGTCGTACAGGTCGACCTTGATCCCGGCCTGGCTCAGTACTTCGGCCGCCATCAGCCCAGCGGGGCCGCCGCCGATGATGGCGACATGAGAGGAAGAGGAGGGCGATGGTTTGGTCATGGCGAGCGCTGCGGTGTGGCGGAATAAGGCGCGCATTCTATCAGCACATATTCCCTGTGGGAGCTGGCTTGCCAGCGATAGCAGTCTGCCGGTTATCGAAGATGCTGGATGTGCAACTTTCATCGCTGGCAAGCCAGCTCCCACAGGGAATGGGGTTGTTCTGAAAGCTGATCAAAAAACAACCACCACTTTGCAGGCTATACACATCAAGGCCTGCAGTCCCTTTCACTCAGGTTATCCACAGGCAGCTCCACAGGCATTGTGGGTAAAGCATCCACAGCTCAATGACACCCTGATGACAGCCAGACCCGTTGCGCGCTGTGGTGCAGAATCCCGTGTCGACGCGCCAGGGCCTTGCGGTCTTTGCTGTAGCCGCCGCCGATTACCCCGACCACCGGAATATCCCTGCCGAGGCAATGCCGCATCACGCTTTCGTCCCGTGCGGCGACGCCTTCGTCTGTCAGCTTCAGGTAGCCGAGCGCGTCATCCTTATGCACATCGACGCCGGCGTCGTACAACACCAGGTCGGGTTGGTACAGCGGCAGTAAATAGTTGAGCGCATCGTCGACGACTTTCAGGTAATCAGCGTCGCCCATGCCCATTGGCAAGGGAATGTCCCAGTCGCTTTCAGCTTTGCGTGCAGGAAAGTTCTTCTCGCAGTGCAGGGAAACGGTGACCGCTTCAGGGGTGTTGTGCAGGATCCGCGCCGTCCCGTCGCCCTGATGCACATCGCAATCGAAGATCAACACCCGGTTCACCCGACCGCTTTGTAGTAGGAAATGGCTGATGACGGCCAGGTCATTGAAGATGCAGAAACCGGCAGGGTGATCGTAATGCGCATGGTGTGTGCCGCCCGCCAGGTGGCAGGCCAATCCGTTTTCCAGCGCCTGCTCGGCCGCCAGCAGTGAACCGCCAACCGCCCGTATCGTCCGTCGGGCCAGGGCTTCGCTCCAGGGCAGGCCGAGACGCCGCTGGTCTTCACGGGACAACTCGCCACTCATATAGCGTTCGATATACGCAGGGTCATGAGCGAGGGCGAGAATCTCTGGCGGGCAGAGTTCCGGGCGCAGCAAGTCGGCGTCCCGGGTCAACCCGCTGTCTACCAGGTGATCGCGCAGCAGGCGAAATTTGTCCATGGGAAAGCGGTGATCCGCCGGGAACTCGGGACTGTAGTCTTCGTGGTAGATCAACGGCAGGGGCATGGCTGATTTATCTTGGACGCGTGTAGGAATGAATGAAGGATCCTACCAGCGATGTAAACTTGAGGCATGGAAAGGGGGAGCACGATGGAGCCGATACTGGAACTCGAGAGCGCACGTCTGCTGTTGCGACAATGGCGCGATGAGGATTTGCCGGAATTTGCGGCGATGTGCGCCGACCCACAAGTGATGCGTTATTTTCCAGCGCCCTTGAGTCGGCTGGAAAGCGCCTCGTTGATCGGTCGCATTCGTGGACATTTTGCCGAGCATGGTTTCGGCCTCTGGGCGCTGCAGCGCAAGGACACGGGTGCTTTTATCGGTTTTACCGGGCTGGGCGTGGTCGGGTTCGACGCGCCTTTCACGCCAGCTATCGAGATCGGCTGGCGCCTGGCGCGTGAACACTGGGGGCTGGGTTATGCCAGTGAAGCGGCCTGGACCGCTCTGCGCTGCGGGTTTGACCGATTGGCACTGAAAGAAGTCGTGGCCTTCACCGCGCAATCCAATCTGCCGTCGGAGAAAGTCATGCAGGCCATCGGCATGCACCATGATTCAGCCGATGACTTTGAGCATCCCAAGCTCGCCGTCGGCCATCCGCTGCGTCACCATATGCTGTACCGCATCACCCGTGAACAATGGCTGCAAACCTTGCATGGCTAAGCCGGCCGGGATGTTTACAATGGCTCCCATGATGGCGCTGGCCAGAAATTGAATCGACCGCCGCAGCCAAGACTGCGCGGCATTGCGTTGTGTTAGGAGAGTCTGAATGAGCCAAGTGTTGGATGATCTGGTCGACCTGCTGACCCTGGAGCCGATCGAGGAAAACCTGTTCCGTGGCCGCAGTCAGGATTTGGGCTTTCGCCAGTTGTTCGGCGGTCAGGTCATCGGTCAGTCGCTGTCGGCGGCCAGTCAGACGGTAGAAGAAGCGCGCCATGTGCATTCGATGCACGGCTATTTTCTGCGTCCGGGGGATTCCGCGCTGCCAGTGGTTTACCAGGTGGACCGGGTGCGTGACGGTGGCAGTTTCAGTACGCGCCGGGTGACGGCGATTCAGAAGGGCAACCCGATTTTCACCTGCAGCGCGTCGTTTCAATATGACGAAGAAGGCTTCCAGCACCAGGCCGAGATGCCGGTCGTGGTCGGCCCGGAAAACTTGCCTTCAGAACTCGAATTGGCCCAGCAGCGTGCGCACCTGATCCCGGAACACATGCGCGAAAAACTGTTGTGCCCCAAGCCCATCGAATTCCGGCCGATTACCGAGAAAGACCCCTACAACCCGACACCGTCGGATCCGATCAAGTACGTCTGGTTTCGCGCCGACGGTGCCTTGGCCGATTCGCCGGCATTGCATAAATACCTGTTGGCCTACGCGTCGGATTTCGGCTTGTTGACCACCTCGATGCAGCCCCATGGCAAATCGGTCTGGCACAAGGACATGCAGGTCGCCAGCCTGGACCACGCGCTGTGGTTCCACGCGGATCTGCGCGCCGATGATTGGTTGCTGTACGCGATGGACAGCCCGTGGGCCGGTAATTCCCGTGGATTTACCCGTGGCAGCGTGTTCAACCGCGCCGGGCAACTGGTGGCGTCGGTCACGCAGGAAGGCCTGATTCGCTACCGCAAGGATTGGGCATGAGTCTGGGCGAGGTGCGGAACTGGGTGTTCGACATGGACGGCACCCTGACCGTGGCCGTGCACGACTTCGCGGCGATTCGTGTGGCGCTGTCGATCCCGGCCGAGGACGACATCCTGACCCACCTTGCCGCGCTGCCGGCTGAGGAAGCGGCCACGAAACATGCGTGGCTGCTGGAGCACGAACGTGATCTGGCGCTAGGTTCAACACCGGCTCCGGGCGCGGTGGAACTGGTGCGTGAACTGGCAGGACGCGGCTACCGTCTGGGTATCCTTACGCGTAACGCGCGGGAACTGGCGCACGTAACGCTGGAGGCCATCGGCCTGGCGGACTGTTTCGCGGTGGAGGATGTGCTGGGGCGCGATGAAGCGCCACCGAAACCTCATCCCGGCGGGTTGCTGAAACTGGCTGAAGCCTGGAACGTGCCGGCCAGCGAGATGGTGATGGTGGGCGATTACCGCTTTGATCTGGATTGCGGCCGGGCTGCGGGGGCGCGGACGGTGTTGGTGAACCTGCCGGACAATCCGTGGCCGGAGTTGACGGACTGGCATGCGGCGGATTGTGTTGAACTCAGGCAGATGCTTTCAGTTTAAGTGATGGGTCGTCGCTGCCACCGCTTTCGCGGGCAAGCCCGCTCCCACATTGACTGGGTCAACCTCAGGTCTGTCATTCAACACAGAACCCTGTGGGAGCTACGGTGCGACGATTCGACCTGCTAGCGATGGCGTCAACCTGGGCGCCATTGTTTATTGACCAAACAACACCTTCAGCCCCTCCGGTGACGTAAACATCCCATCCCCATCATGCCCAACCCCGGGCACCTCGATCAGCTGCTGGTTCAGCCCCTCAGGATGCTCGCGCTTCAAGTACTCGAAATAATTGCGCCCGCGCATCAGCCGATTCGGGCCCTGAGCTTTCGCCTCACACCCCTTGTCCAGCGCCGGATGATTCGGATCGGTGTCCTGCTGGCCCAACAGGTAAACGATGTCTCGTTTGGCGTATTGCTGCGCAAGCGTCGCGGGGGTTTGTGCTTGTGCGTAAGCAGGCAAATCCGCGAGCCCATACTTCCAGCGATTGAAACCCGGGCAGCCCGCGTGGTTGAACGCCACGGGCCGTCGCTCATCGAAATACGCATAAGAAGAAGGATTGGCGATCACGTAACGCACGTGCACGCCGGCCGCTTCCAGGTCCGGTTGATCGCTGCTCAGCAAGGCATACCGTTGCACCACCTGAGCACCGCCGGAGTGCCCGGCAATAATGATTTCCTTCACGTCTGGGAACTGTCGACGGTCGGCAAACCGGCCGACGATTTGGTCGAGCGCTGCGTAGGAACCGAGAGGAAACGGCGCGGTGGATAAACCGCCCGCCATCCACTCATTGGCCTGCCAACGCAACACGGTGTCGGGCAATGGGTGTAGGGCGAGGTCTGTTTCGTTGAGGAACTGGGGGGCGACCACCAGCGTGGTGGACGTTTGTCCGGCCAGTTCGACTGCGTGTTCGCCGCTCTGGCGATAGGTTTCAGCATTGCGTAACCGACCATGCAGGATGATCAGCACGCGTTCAATCTTCGCGGGCGCCGGGCCAATGCCGACGGCCATCTCACCCTCTTTCAACAACAATCGCCCGGGGCTGATTTCTTTCACGCCATGCTCGGCGGCCAGGGTACTTGCGCAGGTAAACAACAGCATCAACAGCCAATTTTTCATTTACAGATTTTTCGCCGCAAAGGTATCGCACTGGCCAACCTGGCCTTGTGCAAATCCAGTTTTAAACCAGCGCACCCTTTGCGCTGACGTGCCATGGGTAAACGAGTCCGGCACCACGCGACCCTGGCCTTGCTGTTGCAAGCGGTCGTCGCCGATGGCGTTGGCGGCGTTCAAGGCTTCTTCGATATCACCTGGCTCGAGCCAGTTAAGGCGGTTCTGTGCATTGTTCGCCCAGACACCGGCCAGGCAATCGGCCTGAAGCTCCTGACGGACCAATAAGCCGCCGTCACCTTCCATCTGTCGACCTTGCTGGCGCGCAGCCTGAATTTTCGCCGACACCCCGAGCAACGTCTGAACGTGGTGCCCGACTTCGTGAGCGATCACATAAGCCTGAGCAAAGTCGCCGGCTGCGGAAAAGCGTTGGGACATTTCCTGGAAGAAGCTCATGTCCAGGTAAACCTTCTGGTCTGCCGGGCAATAAAACGGGCCAGTCGCCGACGTCGCCAAACCACACGCCGAGTTGACGCGGTTGCTGAACAATACCAGCGTCGGGTTTTTATACTGCCGTCCCGCCTGCTGAAAAATCTGGCCCCACGTATCTTCGGTATCACCCAGAATCGAGCGCACGAACTCGGCACTCTCATCATTGGCCGGTGGCGCCTTGCGCGTCTGGGTGGTCGCCGGTGCCGATTGCTCACTCATCTGCCCGGTCAGTTGCCCGAGTATCTGCAAGGGATCCTGCCCCGTGATCCAGCCGATGCCGACAATCAAGATGATTGCCGTCAGGCTCAAACCTTTGCCGCCACCAAAGCGCATCCCACCGCCACCACCGCCGACATTATCTCCACGGGCATCTACCACGTTGTCGCTGCGTCGGCCTTTTTTCCATAGCATGTGGGAACCCTCTTTCCTTGCGTGATGAAGAAGCGTGGTGATGAGTGTTGCTGGTGAGCAGGTGCCGCGCCAGTCCGGTCGTCTGACAGCCTTATGGCGCGGCGGTTCTGTGCCTGGGGTGATATCAGCGATTTGAGCTGACGAAGGGGATTACAGGGTCTCGGCAGTAAAGGTGTCGCAGGCGTCTATGGCACCCACGGTAAAACCTTGGGTGAACCAGTGCTGGCGCTGCTGCGAGGTGCCGTGGCTGAACGTCTCAGGCAACACGTTGCCTTTACGCAGCGCCTGCAGGTAGTCGTCGCCGAAGGTTGACGCGGCGTTCAGCGCGACGTCGATATCCCCCGGTTCCAGCCACTCGTGCCGTTTTTGTGCATGGTGCGCCCAGACTCCTGCCAGGCAGTCGGCTTGCAGTTCGCCGCGAACCTCGAGGCCGCCGTCACCTATCACGGGCCGGTCTTCGTTGAGGGCTTTCTCCAAGGGCTCGGACAGGCCCAGCTCAAGCTGCACATGATGACCAACCTCGTGAGCGATGATGTAGGCCTGGGCAAAATCGCCCGCCACCGAATAGCGTTCGGCCATAATTCGGAAAAATTCGAGATCGAGGTAAACCTGTTTGTTTGTGGGGCAATAAAACGGGCCGCCCCCGGAACCGACGTAACCGCATCCCGAATTCACGCCGTTGCCGAACAGGGTCAATGTCGGTTCGGGGTAGTGTTTCCCTTTTTGGGCAAAGAGGTCCTTCCAGGTATCTTCGGTATCGCCCAGCACGGCCTGAACGAACGTCAATTGCGGGTCGACGGCGGGTACGGGGAACCTCGAGGTGTTTTGCTCGGATGGCGTTTCTTGTGTTGGACTCAGCGCCGTGTACACGCCGGCGCCTGTGAGTGCGAACGCCAGTCCTGCGCCGAGTACTAACCCTGTAGGTTTACGGGCATCCTTGCCCTCGCGAGTGTCGTTAACGTTGGTGCTGCGTCTTGCCTTGTTCCATAACATGGTTGTGGTCTCTCATGGATTGATGAAGGCGGGTAATCGCCCTGTCCATGAATAACCGCATCGGCCCGGGCGTGCGGGCTGAATGTGTAAGGGGACGAAACACGCTCTTTGTAGCCGCTGGCGCAGCCGTGGTGAGGGGATTTATCCCCTTCGGGCTGCGTAGCAGTCCTATAACCTGCAATCGCGATGTCTCAACTACATCGCCACCACCGATTTTGCGGCCGCTTCGCAGCCGAACGGGGATAAATCCCCTCACCACGGCTTCGCCAGCTGCTACAGCGGATGTGGGTAGGCTTGACGGGGAGGGTGTTCCAGATTTTGCATAAACATCGTTGTCTTTTAGAATCGATCACATTTTTGTGGAACCCCCCCATGGCCGGCAGTCAGATCGAACGAGTTTTCAGCGTCCTGGAGAGCCTCACCAGTGACCCCCGCGGCGTACCCCTGCAGCTGCTCGCGGAGCAATTGGACATCCCGAAAAGTGCGACGCACCGCTTGCTCGCCGAACTGATTCGATTGGGTTACGTCCGGCAAAACCCGGAGAACCTGCGCTATCAGCTGTCGACCAAACTGGTGGCGATGGGGTTTCGTTATCTGTCGAGCAGCGGTGCCGATATCGTCCAGCCTGTGCTCGATCGCCTCGCCCAGGAGACCGGTGAACTGGTGCGCTTGGGCGTGATCGAAGGCGAGCGCCAGACCTGGATTGCCAAAGCCCAGGGCGCTCGGTCCGGGCTGCGCTATGACCCCGACATGGGCCGTGATGCGCCGCTGTTTTACACGGCTTCCGGGCATGCGTGGCTGGCGTGCATGAGCGATGCCGAAGCCTTGTCACTGGTCGAGCGTCAAGGCGCGGAACAACCCAAGGATCTCGGTCCGAACGCGCCACGCTCCAACATTGAACTGCTCGAACGCTTGCGGCTGGCGCGGGAGCAAGGGTATGCGTGGGTCGAGGAAAGCTCGGCCGTGGGCACGTCGGCGATTGCGGCGGTGGTGCGCCATCCCGGTGATGGGCGAGTCATTGGTGTATTGAGCATCGCCGGCCCCAGCGCGCGGATGCCGGGAGCACGGCTGCATGAGCTGGCGCCGGTCTTGTTGAGATTTACAGAGGAGTTGTCGGCGGCGAGTCTGGCCTCCGAGATGTTTAGCTAGACTGATGCGAGAAAAAACCTGTGCGTTGTTCGCACGGTTTCGTTGTTCGTCCGTGAAAGAAAATGGAATCAAGTTCTAAATTGTCGAGAGGGATCTATCCTGACAATAATCGAGAGGACGACACGACGATGTTTTTGATTTCAGGACTTAAGGGATATTCATGACCGTCAGCACACCGCTCTCAGGCGTTAACCATCCCTTGAAAGGGATTTTGCTGATCGTCATCGCCACCTTTCTCTTCTCGAGCCATGACGCCTTGTCGAAGTACCTGTCGGGTTTCTATCCGATCGTCATGGTGGTCTGGGCCCGCTATGTGGTTCATACCTTGTTGATGGCGGGTATTTTCCTGCCGCAATCGGGGTTGCGTGTCCTGCGTACCAAGCGACCGATGCTGCAGCTGGTCAGGGCGTTGTGCCTGCTGGGCACCAGTCTGTTTTTCACCACCGGCTTGCAATATATCCCCTTGGCCGAAGCCACGGCTGTCAACTTTCTCGCCCCGGTGCTGGTGACTGCGCTGTCGGTGCCGTTGTTGAAAGAGCATGTGACCCGTGGCCAATGGATCGCGGTCATCTGCGGGTTCATCGGTGTATTGATCATTGTCCATCCCGGTGGGGAGTTGTTCACGCCGGCGGTGTTGCTGCCTTTGTGTTCGGCGCTGTTCTTCTGCTTCTATCAATTGCTCACGCGCAAGCTCAGTGAAATCGACAGCCCGACGACCAGCAATTTTTTCGCCGGTCTGTGCAACACCTTGGTGATGAGCGCGCTGGTACCGTTTTTCTGGCAGGTGCCCACGTTGTTTCATGGGTGTTTGATGGTGGCGCTCGGGGCCTGCGGGATGACGGCTCACCTGTTGCTGACCCAGGCATTCCGATACGCCGCACCGGCCTTGTTGGCACCTTTCGGCTATTGCCAGATCGTCTTTGCAGGCTTGTTGGGATGGCTGCTGTTTTCTCACACGCCGACCCTGACCACGGTGGTCGGGATCGCGGTGATCTGCTGCAGCGGGTTGGCCGCGGTGTGGCAGCAGCGCAAGCGATGACTTGGCGAAGCGGGCCTGGAACCAGGCCCGCAAGAGGACGGAATATCAGTCAGTGACGGTAGGAATCTTGCGCGGTGCCATGAAGTACATCCAGATCAGCGCGATGAAGTACATCGCCGGGATCATGGTAAACAGCACGGTGTAGTTGTTGTTCGTCACTGTCAGGATATGGCCCACCAACTGGGTCATGAACATCCCGCCAATGGCGGCGCACATGCCACCGAAGCCGAACACGGTGCTCATCATGTGCTTGGGCGTGTAGTCCATTACCAGGCTCCAGATGTTCGCGGTCCAGGCTTGATGCGCACCGATAGCCAACGAGATCGCGAACACGGCGACCCACAGATTGCTGGACCCCGCCGCCATGATCACGCCGACGATGCAGCAGGCGAACAGGAACATGGACAACAGGCGTGCCTTGATGGAATTCATGCCGCGACCGATCAGGAACGAGGACAGGATCCCGCCACCCACGCTGCCGAAGTCAGCGGTCACGTAGATGATGATCAACGGGATACCCATCTGGGTGACGTTGATTCCCAGGTTGTATTGCTGGTTGAGGAAGGGCGGCAGCCAGTAAAGGTAAAACCAGAACACCGGTGCGGTCATCGAATAAGCGAGGGCGAATGCCCACGTGCCGCGCATGCGCAGGATTTTCGAAAAAGGTACGCGGGTTTGTTCCGGCTCGACTTCATTCTGGATGTAGTCGAGTTCCGTTTGTTTAACGCTCGGATGATCTTCCGGGTTGAAATACTTCAAACCCCAGAACAACAGCCAGATCCCACCCAATGCCGACATGCACAGGAACGCGGCCTGCCATCCCCACACGTGGAGGATCAGCGGCAGCAGCATGGGGGTGAACATCGCGCCGACGTTGGTACCTGCGTTGAAAATGCCCGTGGCCACAGCGCGTTCGCCGGCCGGAAACCACAGCCGCGTGGTTTTGACACAGGCCGGGTAGTTAGCGGCTTCGGTCAGTCCGAGAATGAACCGGCAGACCATGAAGCCGACCGCCGAAGTGGCCAGACCATGAGCGCCGGTGGCCAGGCTCCAGAGCAACACCGCGCAGAAGAACACGCGCTTCACACCGACTTTGTCGATCAATCGACCTTGCAGCACGAAGCCGATGGCGTAACCGACCTGGAACCAGAAATTGATGTTGGCGTAATCCATCGCCGTCCAGCTCATTTCCTTGGCCAGGATCGGCTGCATCACGCCCAGTGCTGCACGGTCGATGTAGTTCAGGGTGGTGGCGAAAAACACCAGCGCCAGCATGCCCCAGCGGGTCTTGCCGACCGCCATGGCACCGCGGATCTTGTCGCCGACACCACTGCTGGCAGGGGTCATGGAGGGACGCTCCATGGAAGAGCTCTGAGAAGGAATCATGTAGGCCACCGATTGTTTTTATAGGGTGTGCTGTGTCGTTGGTTACCGAACCCGGTGGTTCATGACCGGACTCAATGTGCAGTTGATGTTGCGCAGTGGACAAAAAATCGTCAATTCACCAACGGCCATAGTGTTCGATAATCGAACGAAAAACTAACCGGGTAGTACACTTTGGATTGCTGTGTGGAGGTGCTCGGCCAATAATTCACCCAGCGTCAAATCATCACTCGTTGCTCAACGCAACCTCGGTAGAAGCTGGCGAAGCCTGTGGTGAGGGGATTTATCCCCGTCCGGCTGCGAAGCAGTCGTAAAAGCTGAATGTAAGGTTTTCCTGATACAGCGCTTCGGCTGATTTCACGACTGCTTCGCAGCCGGACGCAGGCTTCGCCAGCTGCTACAAATGCGGTTACCGCGATGTCGATAACAAGATTGTCTCCACCACCGGGAGTCTGAATATGCAGCGTTCCATTGCCACCGTTTCCTTGAGCGGTACCCTGCCGGAAAAACTCGAAGCCATTGCCGCCGCCGGCTTCGACGGGGTGGAGATTTTCGAAAATGACCTGCTCTACTACGACGGTAGTCCACGGGAAATCAAACAGATGTGCGCCGATCTCGGGATCGCGATCACCCTGTTTCAGCCTTTCCGGGATTTCGAGGGCTGCCGCCGCGATCGCTTGCCACGCAACCTGGAACGGGCCGAACGCAAGTTTGACCTGATGCAGGAACTGGGGACTGACCTCGTGCTGGTGTGCAGCAACGCCTCTGCCGATTCCATCGGTGACGAACAGATTCTGGTCGACGATTTGCGTCTGCTCGCCGAGCACGCCGGGGCGCGTGGCCTGCGTATCGGTTATGAAGCGCTGGCGTGGGGCCGGCATGTCAACACGTGGCAACAGGTGTGGAACATCGTCCGCCAGGCTGATCACCCGAGTCTCGGCGTGCTGCTGGACAGTTTTCACACCCTGTCGCTCAAGGGCGATCCCAGCGCAATCGCCGATATTCCCGGCGACAAGATTTTCTTCGTCCAAATGGCTGACGCTCCGATCCTGGCCATGGACGTGCTGGAGTGGAGCCGGCACTTCCGCTGTTTCCCGGGGCAGGGCGAATTCGATCTGGCCGGTTTCCTCGCACCCATCATCAAGAGCGGTTACACCGGACCGCTGTCGCTTGAGATCTTCAACGATGGCTTCCGCGCCGCACCGCCTCGAGCCAACGCCGCTGACGGGTTGCGTTCGCTGCTGTACCTGGAAGAGAAAACCCGTGAACGGCTGGCGCAGGAAGCCAAGCCAGCGGTTAATCCCGAGATTCTGTTCGAGACCCCCAAGGCCAGCGAGTACAACGGGATCGAGTTTCTCGAATTCGCGGTGGACGAAAGCCTGGGCGCGAAGCTTTCCAACTGGCTGGAACGCCTGGGGTTCGTGAAGGCGGGGCAACATCGCTCCAAGAGCGTGAGCTTGCTGCGACAGGGTGATATCAACCTGATCCTCAATTGCGAGCCTTACTCCTTCGCCAACAGCTTTTTCGAAGCTCACGGTCCTTCACTGTGCGCCATGGCCGTGCGGGTCAAGGACAGCAGCAGTGCGCTGGCCCGCGCCGTCGCCTATAAAGGTCAACCCTATCGCGGGCTGGTAGGCCCGAACGAGCTGGAGCTGGCCGCCGTGCGCGCACCGGATGGCAGCCTGATCTATCTGGTGGATCAGGACGCCGATGTCTACGGGACCGATTTCAATGTGCGCCCCGATGCGGTGGCTCGCGGCGGCCTCAAACGCATCGACCATATGGCCATTGCATTGCCCGCCGACAGCCTCGACAGCTGGGTGCTTTTTTACAAAAGCCTGCTGGACTTCGAAGCCGACGATGAAGTGGTTCTTCCTGACCCGTATGGTCTGGTGAAGAGCCGGGCCCTGCGCAGTCGTGACAGTTCGATCCGCTTGCCTTTAAATATCTCCGAGAACCGTAACACCGCGATTTCACACGCACTGTCGAGCTATCGCGGCTCGGGCATGCATCACATCGCCTTCGATTGTGACGACATCTTCGCTGAAGTCAGTCGCGCCAAAGAGGCGGGCGTACCGCTGCTGGACATCCCGCTCAATTATTACGACGACCTTGCGGCGCGCTTCGATTTTGACGACGAATTCCTCAGCGAACTGGCTTATTACAATGTGCTTTACGACCGGGATTCCCAGGGCGGCGAGCTGTTTCACGTCTACACCGAGCCGTTCGAAGGGCGTTTCTTCTTTGAAATCATCCAGCGTAAGGACGGCTACGCAGGTTACGGTGCTGCCAACGTAGCGGTACGGCTGGCGGCGATGGCCAAATCACGTAGTGGCGCCGTCCGTCAGGCAAAGTTGTAGGAAATTGGTAAGCGCGAGGTTAAACCGCTACCGCACAGCTTCCTTCGCCGTGCGGCGCGGCTCATAATCGCCAGCCTGTTCAGTGATGGCCGTGAGCCCGCAATGACAATATCTCAAGAACTCTCCGTAGTGCCCGACGAACCAGTGGCGGGGCCGCGCAAGAGTCGCAAGAACAATCCGGAAAAGACCCGCGAGAATATTCTTCAAGAGGCCATTGTCGAGTTCGTCCAGCAGGGGCTTTCCGGCGCTCGCGTCGACGCGATCGCTGACCGGATCCACACCTCGAAGCGCATGATCTATTACTACTTCGGCAGTAAAGAGCAGCTCTACGTCGAGGTTCTGGAAAAGCTGTACGGTGACATCCGCAACACTGAAAACCGTTTGAACCTGTCCGAGCTGGCGCCGGTGGACGCGATTCGCCGCCTGGTGGAATTTACCTTCGATCACCATGACCGCAACGTCGACTTCGTGCGTATCGTCAGCATCGAGAATATCCACAATGCCGAGTACGTGAAGCGTTCAGATGCCATCAAGGCGATGAACAACACCGTTCTCGACGCATTGGGCGTGACCCTGCGACGGGGTGCAGACGAAGGTGTGTTCCGCCCCGGCCTCGATCCGCTGGATGTGCATTTGCTGATGAGCTCGTTCTGCTTCTATCGCGTATCGAACCGCCACACGCTCAGTGAAATGTTCCAGATCGATTTGCCGAACGAGCGCATCAAGCAGCGTCATCGGGAAATGATCTGCGAGTCGGTTTTGCGCTATCTGCAGGCTTGATCTCACCCTTGAGATCGCAGCCTGCAGGCATTGCCGCCGGCTGCGACTTTTTGATCTTTACCCGTTCATGCTTTGAAAATGCGCGAGCATTCGCTGCGCATCCGGCACCACGCCGCTGAACAGCTCAAACGCCTTTACCGCCTGAAACACCGCCATGTTGCCGCCATCCAGCGTCCGGCAGCCCAAGGCGCGGGCGTTGCGCAGCAGTTCGGTTTCCAGCGGAAAGTAGACGATCTCTGCCACCCATAGCTCCTTGCGAAGCAGTTCCACGGGAACAGGCATGCCCGGCAGTTTCTTCATGCCCATGGGCGTGGTATTGACCAGCCCGTTCGCCTGAGCCAGCGCACTCGGCAAATCATGCCCGGCCACCGCACGACGGGCGCCGAAGTGTTGGTTGAGATTCTGCGCCAAGGCTTCCGCGCGGCTGATTTCCACATCGAAAATGCTCAGCCGTTGTACGCCTTCGCTCAATAGCGCATGGGCGACCGCCGCGCCGGCACCCCCCGCGCCCATTTGTACGACGTGTTCAACGGAAACGTCCTGCAAGCCACGCCGAAATCCTTCGGCAAAACCCAGGCAATCGGTGTTGTGGCCGATTCGTTTACCGTCTCTAAGCACCACCGTATTGACCGCCCCAATGCCACGGGCCTCCGGCGACAATTCGTCGAGTAACGGGATAATTGTCTGCTTGCAGGGAAATGTGATGTTGAGGCCGGTGAAGTTCATGCACTCGGCTGCCATCAGCAACTCGGGAAGGGCAGCGCTATCGAGTTTCAACTGGTCGAGATCGATCAGGCGATAAAGATACCGCATGCCCTGCGCATCGCCTTCATGCTCGTGCAGCGCCGGAGTGCGTGACGCCTGAATGCCAGCGCCGATCAGGCCGGCCAGTACCACGTTGTGCTGGTCCATGCTGCTCACCCCTTCAAACGCAGACTGAAATGCTCCAGCGCCAGGCGATAACCATGGCTGCCAAAACCGGCCATTACCGCTGTCGCCACAGCCGATACGAACGAGTGGTGGCGAAAAGGCTCACGGGCGTGAACGTTGGACAGGTGCACTTCAATAACCGGCAGCTCACTGGCAACCAATGCATCACGAATCGCAACCGAGGTGTGAGTCCAGGCGGCCGGATTGATGACAATGCCGGCGCAACGCTTGCGAGCGGCATGAATCCAGTCGAGCAGCTCGCCTTCATGATTGGTCTGGCGAAATTCCACGGTGAGGCCTAATTCTTCAGCGGTACGTCCACACAGCGCTGAGATATCCGCCAGGGTTTCGTGCCCGTAAGTGGCCGGTTCACGGGTACCAAGCAGGTTCAGGTTCGGGCCGTTCAGCACCAGAACGATAGGGGGCATGGGGTCTCTCCACTTATTATTTTTAGCATTGGCCGATTTTTCAGCCTGTGGAGATAAATTGTACTAGCTGGTTAGTTTGGTCAATTGAAGAGGCGGGATCGCAGACGTTTGTGTGCGGTGATCGGACGATTTCATAGGGTGCGGTGAAAGCATTGCTTACTCATTTGCAGGGTGACTGCTGCGTCCGGAACGAGTTCAAGCACTAGGCTGAAACCAGGACTCTGGTCTGACGATGGGAGCCGGCTATCGGTTTTTCAAGGATTGTCCAGCCAATCAGCTCAATAACCTAACGGATGGGTTACTATGAAATTGTTCCGCTACAAAGGGATTTCGGTGGTGATCATGCTGCGCGATGAGCATTGCCCGCCACACGCGCATGTGGACGGTGGAAGTTGGAGTGCGCGTTTCAAATTCAGCTTTTGGCACAACAGTGTCGAACTGTGGGACGTGGTTGCACACGCAAAACGGCCGCCTTCAGCAGTGCTGGAAGGCCTGCGTCATGCACTCAGACAACCCGCCCACCTGCGCAGAGCCCGGGCAATTTGGTGGGAAAAGCTGCGCACGGTCTGCCTCAACCGGCAGATATGGAATTGGCAGACAAACGAAGTTGTGGTGGTACAAAAGATCGCGAGTACGACTTGCATGATCCATTCGGCTTGCTATGAGCCCGAGACGAACAAGACCCTGCTGGCGCTCATGGGCATCCAGGAGGGCGTGGAGATTCAGCTATGAAAACGTTAAAGGCAGGAATGCTGCCCGATCAGCCTGTTACCGACGCTGTGCTGGATGACGCCGTCCAGCGTGGGCAGCTACGCCATAAAAGTGGTTTGCAAGTGGCGTCGGTGACCTTTATGAATCCGTGCCTGGCGCTCAGTTTCGTTGATGGCAGTGGCGTGCTGCTGCCCGTTCGGAACTATCCGGAGTTTGATGATTTCGACACCGAGGACTTCGCCGAGTTGAAAGTCGGCTTTTCCGGAAGTGCGTTATGCCATGAAGGCAAGGATCGGCACGTCTCCATCGCGGGGATGATTTCGTCGAGCGAGTCGCTGATGCATATGGCTGCCTCGGTTATCGCCTCGCGCAATGGTAGTCAGAGCAGTGCGGCAAAGTCCGAAGCTGCGCGGGCGAATGGTCGTAAGGGTGGCCGGCCGCGCAAAGCCGATGTCCCCCACTGATCACCCACAAAAAAGCCGTCGTGAAGACGGCTTTTCTGTTTATGGCTGCTGCAATCAGCGACGGGTCAGCATCACTCCGGATTCCATGTGATGCGTCCACGGGAACTGGTCGAACATCGCGCAGCGGGTGATGCGGTGCGTGTCGTGCAACTGGGCGATGTTGGCCGCCAGTGTTTCCGGATTACAGGAAATGTAGAGGATGTTGTCAAAGCGCCGGGTCAGTTCGCAGGTGTCCGGGTCCATGCCGGCGCGAGGCGGATCGACGAAGACGCTGCCGAATTCGTAGCTCTTCAGATCGATGCCTTGCAGACGACGGAACGGACGCACTTCGTTCAGCGCTTGGGTCAGTTCTTCGGCGGACAAACGCACCAGGGTGACGTTATCCACAGCGTTTTCGCTGAGGTTGCTCAAGGCCGCATTGACCGAAGCCTTGCTGATTTCGGTGGCCAGCACTTTGCGCACTCGGGTGGCGAGGGGCAGGGTGAAGTTGCCGTTGCCGCAATACAGCTCCAACAAATCATCCGCACGATCGCCCAGTGAGTCGTACGCCCAGTTGAGCATCTTCTGATTCACGGTGCCGTTGGGCTGAGTGAACGCGCCTTCCGGTTGGCGATAGCTGAAGGTGCGACCGCCCACTTCAAGCTTCTCGACCACATAATCGTGACCGATGACTTCGCGTTTGCCCTTGGAGCGACCGATCACGCTGACGTTAAGGTCGGCTGCCAGTTTCGATGCGGCGGTGTGCCAATGTTCGTCGAGGGGGCGGTGATAACACAGGGTGATCATCGCGTCGCCGGCCAGGGTGGTCAGGAACTCCACCTGAAACAGTTTGTGGCTCAGTGCCGCACTGGCCTTCCACGCCGCCTTGAGCTGCGGCATCAACTGGTTGATGCGCAGGCTGGCGATCGGGAACTCTTCGATCAGGATCGGCGTGCGTTTGTCTTCCTGGGAAAACATCGCGTAGTGACGCTCGCCGCCTTCGCGCCACAGGCGAAATTCGGCACGCAGGCGAAAGTTCTTCAAAGGCGAGTCGAACACGGTCGGCTCGGGCGCGTCGAACGGGGCCAGCAGGTCGCGCAGGCGCGTGACCTTTTCTTCGAGCTGAGTGGCGTAAGCCTGGGAATCAAAAGTCATGCGTTGAACCAACCCAACTTGATCACGAACAGAATCGACAGAATCACCAGCGCCGGATTCAACTCACGGGCGCGGCCGGACAGCAGCTTGATCACGGTCCAGGAAATGAAACCGAAGGCGATGCCGTTGGCGATGGAGTACGTGAATGGCATTGCCAGGGCGGTGACAACGACCGGCGCGGCAACGGTGATGTCGTCCCAGTCTATTTCGGCCAGGCCGGATGTCATCAATACCGCGACGAACAGCAGGGCCGGTGCAGTCGCGAACGCCGGAACGCTGGCGGCCAGTGGCGAGAAGAACAGCGCCAGCAGGAACAGGATCGCCACCACCACCGCGGTCAGGCCTGTGCGGCCACCCGCGCTCACGCCGGCGGCGGATTCGATGTAGCTGGTCGTCGTCGATGTACCCAGCAGCGAACCGGCCATGGCCGCCGTGCTGTCGGCGATGAGCGCGCGACCCATTTTCGGCATGTGGCCGTCCTTGCCCATCAGCCCGGCGCGCTTGGCAACGCCAATCAATGTGCCGGAGTTGTCGAACAGATCTACAAACAGGAAGGCAAAAATCACGCTGACCAGACCGATGTCCAGCGCGCCTTTGATATCGAGTTGCAGGAACGTCGGGGCCAGGGACGGCGGCATCGACATCACGCCACCGAACGGGGTAAAGCCCAGCGCAATGGAGGCGATGGTCACCACCAGAATGCCGATCAGCACAGCGCCGCGTATCTTCATGGCTTCGAGGGCCACGATCAGCGCAAAGCCGAGGGTCGCGAGGATCGGAGCCGGTTGCTTCAAGTCGCCGAGGCCGACCATTGTTGCCGGGTTGCTGACCACGATGCCGGCGTTGTGCAGGGCAATCAGTGCCAGGAACAGGCCGATACCGGCCGCAATCGCCGAACGCAGCGGTAGCGGGATGCTGTTGATGATCCATTCACGAATGCGGAAGATCGACAGCAGGAAGAACAGCACCGCCGAGATGAACACCGCGCCCAGCGCCACTTGCCAGGTGTGACCCATGTGCAGGACCACGGTGTAGGTGAAGAAGGCGTTCAGGCCCATGCCCGGTGCCAGCGCGATCGGGTAGTTGGCGATCAGGCCCATGACCGTCGAGCCAATGGCCGCTGCCAGACACGTTGCGACAAACACCGCACCCTTGTCCATGCCGGTCTCGCCGAGGATGCTCGGGTTGACGAACAGAATGTAGGCCATGGCCAAAAAGGTCGTTACGCCCGCAAGAATCTCGGTCCGCACGTTGGTGTTGTGTGCCTTGAGTTGAAACAGCCTTTCCAGCATGTCTGCTCCCCGTGGCGCGCCCGGCGCCGTGAATGTATCGACCTCAACAGCAAAGCACAGACCGCTGCAGGCGCCTGGTAATTTTCTGTGGGTCGGAAAAAGCCGCGCATCATACCAGCAGCGTGGGGCTGTGGCTGCTTATGGCTGCGATCGTCGTCGATGTTTTGCGTTAAAGCCAAGTGAGCCATACTGCGCGCTGAATTTGGGGTGACATGAGGGCTGCATGAAAAAGCATCTGTTTAGAGTGTCTGGAACGGCTTTGGCCGTGTTCCTTGGGGCACAAACGGTGTCGGCGGCATCGGCGCCCCCCTTGAGCCAGGTGAAGGTACTCAAAGTCGAATCGCCGGCCTGCGGCTTTGAAGACATTGCACAGGGGCAGGAACAGACGCGCTGCAATCACAGTGGGCCGAGTATCAAGGTGTATGTGCTGGAAGTCGGCTACGGGCGTACGGCTCAAGTCGGTCTGGATGGTTTCGAAGTGAACGGCACCCGAACCCCCATCTGCGCGTTTGATAACGGCAACCTGACGGAATGCACCGTCGGAAAAAAAACGGTTGGCTATCTGTACGTGTTTGATCTGGCCGGCAAGCAGGAGGGTACTTTCACCTTCAGCAACACCTCGATCAATGCACCGGGCAACACGATGTCGACCCAGCTTTACATCAAGTAACGGCCAGCCAGAACAGGGCTCAAGAAAGCTGACTACGCTTTAGAGATCATTCTGTGGAACACCCCCCATGACCTTTAGAGCCCTGATTACCCTCGCCGAGGGCATCGATGATCTGCAAACCGTGACCCTGGTCGATGTGCTGCGCCGCGCCAAAGTCGAAGTGGTGGTGGCCAGCATCGAGGGACGGCGCATGCTCACCTGTGCGCGCGGCACTCGCTTGACGGCCGATGCCATGCTCGTTGACTTGCTCGCCCAGACGTTTGACCTGATCGCGCTGCCCGGCGGCTCAGTCGGGGCGCAGCACCTGGCGGCGCATCAACCGTTGCAACAACTGATCAAGGACCAGGCGTCTGCCGGCCGACTGTTTGCCGGTATTGCCGAGGCCCCTGCGGTGGCATTGCAGGCCTTTGGTGTCCTGCGTCAGCGGCGCATGACTTGTCTGCCTTCGGCCAGCCACCAATTGTCAGGCTGCAACTTCGTCGATCAACCGGTAGTGATCGACGGTAATTGCATCACCGCGCAAGGTTCGGGCGCTGCGCTGCCATTTGCCCTGGCGCTTGTGGAACGACTCTGCGGCAAAGCTACGCGTGCATCTGTGGCCGCGGAGTTAGTCATTTAGAACCGATCCTGTGGCGAGGGAGCTTGCTCCCGCTGGCCTGATCAGGCTGTGCAGTCGAGCACGCGCCACAGATCAACTTCCTTGAACGCTCCACACCCCCTGAAGTCGTACCCCTTATGACGGCGGTTTGCCAAAACGCCGCGAACGTACGATCAACCGTGAGGTGTATATGAGCGCGACCACTCCCGACGCAGCGCAGCCGGCCTTTGCCCGATATCCGTTGTGCATCACCCTCAATGGTCAAAGGCGTGAGCTTGAAGTGCTGCCCTGGACCACGCTGCTGGATTTGCTGCGTGAACAGCTGGACCTGATTGGCACGAAAAAGGGCTGCGACCACGGCCAGTGCGGCGCCTGTACGGTGTTGCTCAACGGCAAGCGCGTGAATGCCTGCCTGACGCTGGCCGTCATGTGCGACGGTGCCGAACTGACCACCATCGAAGGTTTGGCCGACGGCGATCAACTGCATCCGATGCAGCAGGCCTTCATCAAGCACGACGCTTTCCAGTGCGGTTACTGCACGCCGGGGCAGATCTGCTCTGCCGTGGGAATGGCCAACGAAGGTCGGGCGCAGACCACGGAACAAATCAAGGAACTGATGAGTGGCAATCTCTGCCGCTGTGGCGCGTACAGCAACATTCGCGATGCCATCGAAGAGGCGCTTCCCGCCTGTCGCCAGCAAGACGGGCAAGGAGGTGGCCAATGAATCCCTTTCATTACAGCAAGCCCGATTCGGTGCAGGACGCCGTTCATCTCGCCGGTCCCGCGTCACGGTTCATTGCCGGCGGTACCAATCTGCTGGACTTGATGAAGGAAAACGTCACCCGTCCTGAGCACCTGATCGATATCACCGGGCTGCCCCTGCGAGAGGTCCGCGAAACCGAGACGGGCGGGTTGATGATCGGCGCCCTGGTCAGCAATGCCGACCTGGCCTGGCATCCCCTGATCGAACAGCGTTACCCGCTGTTGTCCCAGGCCATACTGGCGGGCGCCTCGCCACAGCTGCGCAACATGGCCAGCACGGGCGGCAACCTGTTGCAACGCACGCGCTGCTACTACTTCTACGACGCCAGCGTGCCGTGCAACAAACGCGAACCCGGCAGCGGTTGCCCGGCGAAGGACGGACTGAACCGCATTCATGCCATCTTCGGCGCCAGCGTGCAGTGCGTCGCCACTCATCCTTCGGACATGTGTGTCGCGCTGGCCGCACTGGAGGCGCTGGTCCACGTTCAAGGACGCGCAGGCTCGCGAGTCATCGAGTTCGCCGACTTCCACCGCCTGCCAGGCGAGTCGCCGGAGCGTGACAACCAGTTGGCCGATGACGAGTTGATCACCGCCATCGAGTTGCCAGCGGCCGGTTTTGCCCAGTACAGCCATTACCTGAAGATCCGCGATCGTGCGTCCTATGCCTTTGCACTGGTCTCGGTGGCTGCGGCACTCGATATGACCGGGCCGATCATTCGCGAGGCGCGTCTGGTACTCGGTGGTGTGGCGCACAAACCCTGGCGCGACAAGGCCGTGGAAAGTTTTCTGGTGGGCAAAGCCGTCAGCCGCGAGACCTTTAGCGCCGCCGCCGATGCCTTGCTGCAACACGCAGAACCCCTGGAACACAACGCTTTCAAGGTCAAACTGGCGCGTCGGGCAATCGTCCGCGCCCTGAGCGATGCCGCGCTGGGAGGGCAAGCCTGATGACTACTTTTACTCAACCCGTGGGCCAACCGCTGGACCGCGTTGACGGCAAACTCAAAGTCACGGGGCAAGCGCGTTACGCCGGTGAGTATCCAGAGGAAGGACTGCTGCATGGCAGTGTTGTTTCCAGCCGCATCGCCCGTGGTCGGGTGATCAGCATTGATGCATCGAAAGCATTGGCACTGCCCGGTGTCATCGCGGTGATCGATCATGTGAGCCGGCCGAAGATCGCCAGTTACGACAAGGATTACGACGACGCCGACTCCGCCGAAGGCTCACCGTTTCGTCCGCTGTACAACGACCGGGTGCTCTACAGTGGCCAGCCACTTGCGCTGGTGGTGGCGGACAACCTTGAACTGGCGCGCCATGCCGGTTCCCTGGTGGTGATCGAATACGAAAGCGAAGCCCATCAGACCGATCTGTTGTCGACGCAGGAAGAAGCACATCCCGCGCCCGCCGAACTGCCCAAGCCCCGTGGGAATTTTCAGGCCGAGTTCGCCGGTGCGGCTATCAGCCTGGATCTGAATTACAGCACCCCGATTGAACATCACAATCCGATGGAGCCGCACGCCAGCACGGTGCTGTACCAGTCCGATGGCAGCCTGCACATTCATGACAAGACTCAAGGGCCGCAGAACTGTCAGTCCTACGTGCAAAAAGTCTTCGGCCTCGAGAAAGAGCAGGTCAGGATTTTCGCGGCCTATGTCGGCGGTGCGTTCGGCTCGGGCTTGCGCCCTCAATATCAACTGCCACTCGCCGTCATGGCCGCGCTCAAACTGAAGCGCTCGGTGCGCGTGACGTTGACCCGTCAGCAGATGTTCACCTTCGGCTATCGGCCTCGCACGTTGCAACGACTGCAATTGGGCGCGGCAGCCAACGGGCGCTTGCTGGCGGTCGCGCACACTGCGATTGGCCAGACCTCGCGCTTCGAGGACTTTACCGAACATGTCGTGGAGTGGAGCGGCATGCTCTATCACTGTGACAACGTGCAACTGACTTACAAGCTGGTCCCCCTCGACGTGTTCACCCCGCTGGACATGCGAGCCCCCGGGGCCGCGCTCGGACTGATCGGTCTCGAGTGCGCCATGGACGAGCTGGCGTGCGCGCTGGCGATCGACCCGGTGCAGCTGCGTTTGATCAACTATTCGGAACGCAATCAGAACGAAGACAAGCCGTATTCCAGTAAGGAATTACGCGCCTGTTATGCACAGGGTGCCGAGCGTTTTGGTTGGGATGCGCGTAACCCCGAACCACGCAGCATGCGCCATGGCCGCCAATTGGTGGGCTGGGGGATGGCCGGCGGTGTCTGGGAGGCGATGCAGCAGAAAGCCAGTGCCAAGGCCAGCCTGGACCACGCGGGCCATTTAACCGTCAGCAGCGCGACGATGGACATTGGCACCGGAACCTACACCGTGATGACGCAAATTGCCGCGCAAGCGTCAGGCGTTTCGGTGAAAGACGTCACATTTGTCCTCGGCGACTCCTCATTGCCCACGGCGCCGTTGCAGGGTGGTTCGTTCACCGTCTCGTCGGTGGGTACTGCTGTGCAACAGTCTTGCGAGGCGTTGAAGGAAAAACTGCTCGCCGTGGCGCGGCAGACGCACCCGGCGTTCAGTGCAGTGACGACGGAGCAGGCGGTTTTCGAAGACGGACAGTTAGTGTTCGGTGAGGCGAAGGTGTCACTGGCTGAACTGGTCCGGGACAGCGGCGAAGCCACGCTGGAGGTCCAGGTGGATGCCGAGCCGGACAAAAAACGCGAGGCGTATGCGACGGCGACTCACTCGGCAGTGTTCGTCGAGGTGTTTGTCGATGAGGACCTGGGAACGGTGAAGGTCAATCGCGTGGTCAGCGCCATCGCGGCGGGCAGGGTGGTTAACCCGAAAATGGCGCGCAGCCAGATTCTCGGCGGCGTGGTGTGGGGAATCGGAATGGCGCTGCACGAAGAGACGCAAACCGATCATGCGCTGGGCCGTCACATGAACCACAGCCTGGCCGAGTATCACATCCCGGTGAATGCCGATATCGGTGACATTGATGTGCTGTTCGTCGAAGAACACGACGAGATCGTCAATGCCCTCGGTTCGAAAGGCGTGGGTGAGATCGGCATCGTTGGCGTGGCCGCGGCGGTGGCCAACGCGATCTATCACGCCACCGGCAAGCGGGTGCGGGACTTTCCCGTCACCCTCGACAAACTGCTTTAGACCTTGGCTTCTTCGACAGGCACATGCATGCGATCGCGGTTGGCCAGGGTCGGGAACAGTTTGATCCAGACGCCGGTCACCACGAGGGTGCCAATGCCGCCCATCACAACGGCCGGTACGGTGCCGAACCAGTGAGCGGTCAGGCCGGATTCAAATTCGCCTAACTGGTTCGAAGCGCCGATGAACAGTCCGTTCACGGCGCTCACCCGGCCACGCATTTCGTCCGGGGTTTCCAGTTGCACGAAGGAGGCGCGAATCACCATACTGATCATGTCCGCCGCGCCCAGCACCACCAGTACCGCGAGGGAAAACCAGAATGAAGTCGACAGGCCGAACGCGATCGTCGCGACACCGAACACGCCCACGGCAGTGAACATGACTCGCCCGACCTTGCGGTCCACGGAGAACCGTGCGAGCCAAAGCGACATCATCAATGCGCCCACAGCGGGTGCAGAACGCAACAAGCCCAGTCCCCATGGCCCCGTCAGCAGAATGTCTTTGGCGAACACCGGCAGCAACGCCGTTGCGCCCCCCAGTAAAACCGCGAACAGATCCAGAGAAATCGCCCCGAGGATATCCGGGCGACTGCGAATGAAACGGATGCCGGCCAACAGCGAGTCCAGCGTGGCTTTACCCTTGTTCAACGGTGTCTGGCGTGCCGGCAGGTTGAGCATCAGCGCGCAGGCAATGAGGTAGAGAATGACCGTCGGACCATAGACCCAGACGCTGCCGAAGGCGTAGAGCAAACCGCCGAGGGCCGGGGCGACGATGGTGGCCGATTGCTGGGCAGACTGTGCGGCGGCAACCGCCCGGGGAAACAGGGCGCTGGGCACAATGCTGGGCAGCAACGCTTGAGTGGTCGGCATTTCAAAGGAACGCGCGGCCCCCAGCAGGAACGCGAGGATGAAGATCATCTCCCGGGTGACATGATCGGTGGCGCTGCCGATAGCCAGCGACAGCGCGATCAGCGCTTGCAGTGACTGACAGATCGCCGCAACTTTGCGTCGGTCATAACGGTCCGCCACATGACCGGTGTGCAACATGAACAGCACCCTTGGCGCAAATTCCACCAGGCCCACGAGACCGAGATCGAGCACATTTCCGGTCAGTTGATACAGATTCCAGCCGATGGCGACGGTGAGCATCTGAAAGCCGCTGGCCGTGAATACACGGGCCAGCCAGAACGCGATGAAAGGGCGGTGATGACGTAACAGCAGGGGCGCTTGGCTGGGCATCTGAGGCGAATCTTGAGCGGGGTAGTCCCGAGATTATCACCAACCTGTAACTGGAAGTTGCGACCACGGCAAATTTAGTTAGCAAGACACCGATCTCGCGCTCGCCCTGTGTAGCAGCTGGCGAAGCCCGTGGTGAGGGGATTTATCCCCGTCCGGCTGCGCAGCAGTCGTAAAACCTGAATGTAAGGTTTTCCTGATACACCGCGTCGGCTGATTTCACGACTGCTGCGCAGCCGGACGGGGTGGTGCGGCATTCCGATAAATCCCCTCACCACAGGTTCACGCACGAATGTGTCACGGCTTATGACCGCAGCCCTGAGGCAACCTGTCACGCGGCAAAAGACCACACGGGTCCCCCTCAAAAATGGGACTACTCTTTCAACCATGCTTGATCCAGATCAAAACCTTTTGTGGAAATGATCCGGCGGCCAGATGGCCAGACTCCCTACGCTGTGATGATTGTAAAAAAAGAACGAATTTGAATTCGCCACACTCCATATCCGTGGGGGCAGTGGGTGCAGGCCGCAGGCCTACAGCCGGTATTACCTGACAGAGGAAGACTTATGTTCGGTTTGGAGGCGCTTGATCTCGCCCGAATTCAGTTCGCGTTCACCATCTCATTCCACATTCTGTTCCCGGCCATCACCATTGGCCTGGCGAGTTACCTGGCGGTGCTCGAAGGCCTGTGGCTGAAAACCAATAACGATACCTACCGCGACCTGTACCACTTCTGGTCGAAGATCTTTGCCGTCAACTTCGGCATGGGTGTGGTATCCGGCCTGGTGATGGCTTATCAGTTCGGCACGAACTGGAGCCGTTTCTCGGACTTCGCCGGTGCCGTGACAGGTCCGTTACTCACCTATGAAGTCCTGACTGCATTCTTCCTGGAAGCCGGCTTCCTGGGCGTCATGTTGTTCGGCTGGAACAAGGTCGGGCGCAACCTGCACTTCTTCTCGACGGTCATGGTTGCCATCGGCACCCTGATCTCGACCTTCTGGATTCTCGCCTCCAACAGCTGGATGCAAACGCCGCAAGGTTACGAAATCATCAATGGGCAGGTGATTCCGGTTGACTGGCTGGCGGTGATTTTCAATCCGTCGTTCCCGTACCGCCTGGCGCACATGGCAACCGCTGCGTTCGTCGCGACCGCCTTCTTCGTCGGCTCCTCGGCGGCCTGGCATTTGCTCCGCGGCAAGGACAATCCGGCGATCCGTACCATGCTCTCGATGGCCATGTGGATGGCATTGATCGTTGCGCCGATTCAGGCGGTCATAGGCGACTTCCACGGCCTTAATACGCTCGAACATCAGCCAGCGAAAATCGCTGCAATTGAAGGGCACTGGGAAAACGTCGGTGATGAACCGACCCCGCTGATCCTCTTTGGCTGGCCGGACATGAAGGCCGAAAAAACCAAGTACGCCGTCGAAATTCCGTACCTCGGCAGCCTGATTCTCACGCACTCGCTGGACAAACAGGTCCCGGCGCTGAAGGATTTCCCGCCTGAAGACAGGCCCAATTCGACCATCGTGTTCTGGTCGTTCCGGGTCATGGTTGGCCTGGGTTTCCTGATGATCTTCACCGGTCTGTGGAGCCTGTGGCTGCGCAAGAGCGACAAGCTGTACACCTCGCGTCCGTTCCTTTACCTGGCATTGTGGATGGGGCCTTCGGGACTGATCGCAATCCTCGCCGGGTGGTTCACGACTGAAATCGGTCGCCAGCCCTGGGTGGTTTACGGCTTGATGCGAACGGCGGATGCGTCCTCCAACCATAGCTTCCTGCAGATGAGCATCACCCTGATCATGTTCGTCGTGGTGTATTTCGCGCTGTTCGGTGCCGGTCTGGGCTACATGATGCGTCTGGTGCGCAAAGGACCGAAGATCGACGAAGGCAAGGAAACCAACGATGGCGGTCCTGGCAAGAAACGTACACCCGCCCGTCCGCTGTCCGCAGCGGACGACGATGCTGACGCTGACGCCGACCACAGCCTGACCAAGGAGATTTGAATCATGGGTATTGATCTTCCGCTGATCTGGGCCGTGATCATCATCTTCGGCATCATGATGTACGTGGTCATGGACGGTTTCGACCTGGGTATCGGGATTCTTTTCCCGTTCATCAAGGGCAAGACGGATCGGGACGTGATGATGAACACCGTCGCGCCCGTCTGGGACGGCAACGAAACCTGGCTGGTGCTCGGGGGCGCTGCATTGTTCGGCGCCTTCCCGCTGGCCTATTCGGTCGTGCTGTCGGCGCTGTATCTGCCGCTGATCTTCATGCTGATCGGGCTGATTTTTCGCGGCGTGGCTTTCGAGTTCCGTTTCAAGGCCAAAGACGACAAGCGTCACCTGTGGGACAAAGCGTTCATTGGTGGTTCGGTGGCTGCAACGTTTTTCCAGGGTGTGGCACTCGGCGCATTCATTGATGGGCTACCGGTGGTCAACCGTCAATTCGCCGGTGGTTCGCTGGACTGGCTGACGCCGTTCACTCTGTTCTGTGGTGTTGCTTTGGTGGTGGCGTATGCGCTGCTGGGTTGCACCTGGCTGATCATGAAAACCGAAGGCAAATTGCAGGAACAGATGCACAACCTCGCGCGGCCATTGGCGTTCGTGGTGTTGGCGGTGATCGGTATTGTCAGCCTGTGGACGCCGCTGGCTCATCCTGAGATCGCCTCGCGCTGGTTCACGTTACCGAATCTGTTCTGGTTCCTGCCGGTGCCGATCCTGGTGCTGGTCACCATGTACGGTTTGATCCGGGCCGTGGCGCGCAATGCGAATTACACGCCATTCCTGTTGACCCTGGTGTTGATCTTCCTGGGCTACAGCGGTCTGGGCATCAGCCTGTGGCCGAACATCGTGCCGCCGTCGATTTCGATCTGGGACGCCGCCGCACCGCCGCAAAGCCAAGGCTTCATGCTGGTGGGCACACTGTTTATCATCCCATTCATCCTGGGCTACACCTTCTGGAGCTACTACGTGTTCCGCGGCAAGGTCACCCATGAAGATGGCTACCACTAGCGCACGGCCTGTGAGCGCAAAGCTTGCTCGCGATGGCGTCGAGACAGACGCCGTCAACCTTGAAGAGGAGGGTTTAAAGCCATGACTGGTAAGCATTCATTGGAGGAAATTGAAGCCGCAGAGAAAAAGCCTCTGTGGCAGCGACTCGGATGGCTGGCGATGATCTGGGTGGGTAGCGTGGGCGCGCTGTTTATCGTCGCGAGCCTGATGCGCATGTTCATGAACGCAGCAGGGCTGAGCACACATTGAGGTGCTGCAGCCCCTCAATAAAAAACCTCCAGCGTATGGAGGTTTTTTTTGCCTGCGATTTACTTGCGGGCTTTGAGGATCACAAACTTGGGCGTAGCCGCCACTTGCTCGACGCCACGGAACAGCCGCGCCAGTTTGCTGTGATAACCCAGATGACGGTTGCCCACGATGTACAACGCGCCGCCCACCACGAGCGCCTCCCGGGCTTGCTGGAACATGCGCCAGGCGAGGAAATCGCCCACGACTTGCTGTTGGTGGAACGGTGGATTGCACAGCACCACGTCCAGCGATTGTGATTCCTGTTCGGCCAGGCCATCACCGGCCCGCACGATCACATCCCTGTCACCCAGCGCTGCACGCCAGTTTTCTGCAGCCGATTGCACCGCCATGAACGACTCGTCGACCAGCGTGTACTGCGCGTCAGGATTTTGCAGGGCGCTGGCAATGGCAAGAACGCCGTTGCCACAGCCAAGATCCGCGACACGAGCGGCGCCCAGGTTTTTTGGCAGATGCGGCAGAAACGCTCGGGTGCCGATATCCAGGCCTTCACGGCAGAACACGTTGGCGTGGTTGAGCAGTTCGATAGCGGGAGTGTCGAGCTGATAACGGGTCGGGTAGGGCGATACCGCTGCGACCCTGGCTTCAGCGGTCGCGATCAGTAGACGTGCTTTCTTGACGGCCAGCGAGGCATGGACCGGGCCGATGTAACGCTCAAGCAGGTCGCCGGCTGCGCGGGGCAGGTGCTTGATCATGGCGGCGGCGACCACTTGTGCGCCCGGTGCCAATTGTCCCTGAAGGCGTATCAGTTGCTCTTCGAGCAAGGCCAGGGTCTTTGGCACCCTGATCAGTACCCGGTCAAACGGCCCGGTGAATGGCTGGTTGGCGGGCACCTTCGGCACAGCATCAAATGCGTGGCTGTTCCGCAGCAGGTTCTTTTCCAGCCCCTGAAACGCCAGGAACGAGTCGCCGCTGCTGGTGACTTGAGTTTTGCCGACCAGGCTTGCGGCCAATGCTCCGAAGCTGTCGTTGAGCACCAGCACCCGGGTTTGCACGGTGGGTTGCTGTTCGGCCAGGTAGTTAAGCAGATACTCGTCTGCAGCATCGAATGCTTGTAGCGGCTCGTTCGGCTGCTCGGGCTGGCGGATCAGATCGAGTTGGGCAAAGGGGGTTTCAAGCAAAGGCATGGGCGAGGGGCTCTTGGTAATCAACGAATTCTCGCCGCCAGGGGCATTGTTGCGGGCGAATCCGGCCGAGTGTACTGCGCTGTAGAGGATTACAGGTCAACACTCGGAAAGGCTGCAAATGGTACGATTTTTTCTATTGAATTACTCGCAGGTTTTGTCAGCGGCCCAAGGTGTTGGTGAGGATTCCGACCTTGGCAGCCGCAATCACTGCTGAAATTTTGTTATTGACGCCGAATTTCATAATTGCGCTTTGCACATGGAAATTGACGGTGCGCGGGGTAACGTTGAGAATTTTGGCGCTTTCTCCCGCCGTCTTGCCCGCCGCTGCCAGCTTCAAGACTTCGATTTCACGTTCCGACAAGTGCGGTACTTCGTGATCGGCGACCTGTTTGGGCAACGTTTCTACGGCCAGCGCGTGCAGATGGCGCCCGATGAACACCGAAAAACCCAGATTATCGTAAAGCTCATATGTCGTGATCGGTTGATGGCTTCGGGCCAGGCTCAAGATGCTGCACAGACCACTTCTTTCATCGTGGAACGATTGAGACCACCCGTACTGCGAACCATGCTGCTCGAGTGCGTCCCAGATCCAGGTGGCTTCGGAAAACAGCTCTTGCGACCAGAGAATCGGAAACATCGATTGATTGCAATGCGCCACTATCGGGTTAAGTGCACCCAGGACTTTTTGCTTATACTTCGCGTTCAATTCGCCTGGGTAGTTGTCGAACTGAATCACGCTGGAAGTCGTTATTTTGTCCAAGTAACCAGTTGAAAAGGCACAAAATTTGAAACCGGTATTCTTGGCAAAAGTCAGCGAAATCTGGTACGCGTTTTGAATTTCCGTCGTAGCAGACAACTGTTTCATTTGTGTTTCTTTCCACTGGTCCATAGTGAAGCTCCAGTTACGGCTGCGGGTACACGAGGGGGTGCTTAGTGGATCCAAGATCCTGCACCCCGAAAAGTGTAGGATATTTCCTTCAGATGGGTAGTTATTATTTGGCTGTTGTTAGTGCTTTAGAAGTGAAGATTCAGTTCTAATACAGTATGGAGTGAGTTTTATTTATTGAATGTCATCTTTAATTTTACTCTGTGATAAGTTTGAACTAGTCGGTTAATACAGGCCGAATAAGTTAAAGTCATTACAAACCGTCGGTGTTTAATTTTTGTGCTTTGCGGGACACTGGGGGACCTGTTGATCGGAGCGCCCCATGACCGCCAGTGCAGAAAAATTCACTCGCCAAACCCTGCTCGACGTCCATTCGTTGACTCCGAGTCTGTTCACATTACGGACTACGAGGGATCCCGGCTTTCGTTTTCGTGCAGGCCAATTCGCTCGGCTGGGGGTCACCAAGGCGGACGGCAGCACCGTATGGCGCGCGTATTCGATGGTTTCGTCACCTCATGACGAGTTTCTCGAATTTTTTTCGATTGTTGTGCCGGGCGGCGAGTTCACCAGTGAGCTGAGTCGGCTTGAAGTTGGCGATACGCTGCTGGTCGACCGCCAAGCCTTCGGTTACCTGACCCTTGATCGGTTCGTTGATGGGCGTGATCTCTGGCTGCTCGCCACCGGCACCGGCCTGGCACCGTTTTTGTCGATCCTGCAGGACTTCGAAGTATGGGAGAAATTCGAGCGCATCATCCTGGTTTACAGCGTGCGCGAAGCCCGGGAGCTGGCTTATCGGGATTTGATTGAGGGGCTTGCTCGGCGTGACTACCTGGTTGAATTCGCTCACAAGCTGCAGTTTGTCCCCACCGTCACCCGCGAGTCGTACCCCGGAGCGTTGAACGGGCGAATCACCACGCTCATCGAGAACGGCGAACTGGAGCGCGCAGCGGGTATGGCGCTTACGCCGGAGCATTCGCGGGTCATGCTTTGCGGCAATCCGCAGATGATCGATGACACCCGAAAGATATTGAAGCTGCGCGACATGAACCTGAGCCTCAGTCGACGGCCCGGACAGGTGGCAGTAGAAACGTACTGGTGAAAAAAAACGGCGCCGGAAAGGCGCCGTTTCTGTTTTCAATCCTGCGTTCCGGGTCGATCGTTCCGGGCTTTGAGCAGATCGCGAATCTCGCCCAGCAGCACTTCTTCCTTGGTCGGAACCGGCGGCAGTGTTGGCGCCGCGGCTTCCTCGCGCTTCAGACGATTGATGGCTTTGACGCCCATGAAGATCGCGAAAGCGACGATGACGAAGTCAATGATGGTCTGGATAAATTTACCGTAAGCCATCACCACCGCAGGGATATCGCCGTTCGCTGCCTTGAGCGTAATCGCCAGATCACTGAAATCCACTCCGCCAATCAGCAAACCGATTGGCGGCATGATGACGTCGCCGACGA
>Ga0247812_10000178_pt1 | contig 69364 bp, 63 predicted proteins | sample UWRJL149409B1_FD_178011 | JGI IMG/M metagenome (GOLD analysis project Ga0247812, IMG submission 178011) | Plant litter microbial communities from Arlington Agricultural Research Station in Wisconsin, United States - UWRJ-L149-409B-1 | ecosystem: Environmental > Terrestrial > Plant litter >...
GCCTTCCGCACCTGCTCCCTGGGAAACCAACCGGGATATCAAAATGCAGATTGATTTCAGACGTGTTTATTCAGATGTTCTCAATGACTGGTTTGGAACTACAACTAATAAGACAGAGACATTGCTGTTTAAAAATTTTCAAACAACTTCCCTTTTTTCAGATACAGTACAAACGCTTTCTTCGGGTGCCTGGCCTAATCCTGAAATATGGTCTAATGGGCGTGTACCCGGAGTGAAGGAAAATATTAAGATCAATGCCGGCCATAGCATAGAAGTCGGACAAAACATTACGGCCCGAAAAATACAGGTAGAAGGTGAGTTAAAATTCCTTGGCGATTACGCCGTCAATATAACAGGTTAAATAAAAAACGACAGCCTTAGCAGCTGTCGTTTTTTATTGCTTCTCCTACTAGACTTTTAATCCATAAAGTGCTTTAATCTTTTTCTTGTATCCTCACCTGACATCGGTGTAAATAGCACGCCGACTGTAAATCCATAAGCTGCAGCCAGAAGAATGCCCAGAAATATTTGTTTGCCGTTCAGGCCATTTTCGGTGGAATGACGATAGGTATGTTTCATGATTTTATTAATTGTTTATTTTCTTCAGAATAAAAGTATGCCATCGGGTACAGGGCATGATATTAATTAGCTGTTAGTAAATCAACAGATGATAAGCGGCTGGAAAATTAGAACCGGCTGCATGTTCCATACATTTAAATTTCAAGGTAATGACGCATGATCATGATTCCCATCCTTCTGATAACCCCAAGTTGCCTTCTGCTACTTCACCAGGCAGTTTATCAGACGAGTCTATGGTAATACCCGTCATTCGGGAAACAATGCAGGTTGGAACCCGGACTATAGAAACAGGAAAAGTACATATCTCAAAAAAGGTTACTGAGGAAACAGCTGTCGAGAACTATATCGAAACCTCTGAACAAATTACTGTGGAAAGAAAACAGATTAACCAATATGTGGAAACTGCTCCACCGGCGAGCCGGCAGGAAGGTGATGTAACCATTATATCCGTTGTCAAAGAAGTTTTGTTTGTTGAAAAGCGTCTGATGCTGGTAGAAGAACTGTATGTAACCAAACATAAAGTGCAGGAAAATAAAAAAGTCACCGCTACACTGCGTAGAGAAGAAGTAACTGTGGAAAGAAAAGACACTGGCACGGAAATTTAAAAAATGCGAGCAATTCATTCAATAAATTAAAATTCTAAACCAAAGCAATCATGTCAAATACAGTAATTGGAATTTTCGAATATACCAGTGAAGCGCAGGAAGCGCAGAAATATTTACTGGCTAATGGTTTTTCAGACGGACAGGTTGACATTAAAATATCAGGAACAATCGACAGTACTAATACGGTTGATCATGACGACGCCGGAGATAAAATCTCAAACTTTTTCAAAAACCTTTTTGGTGATGATGATGACGAGGTAAACCGTTATTCTGAAGCGGGAAGAAAAGGTACTATTGTTACTGTTCATGCCAGAACAGCAGATGAGGCCGAAGTAGCTGCACGCGTATTGGATAACTATGGAGCAGTGGATGTAAATGAAACAGCCGGAAGTTTCGATACAAGTGGTACTTATGGAGTCAATACGACTTCAAACAATGTGTATTCCGATACAGATATTACTGGTAGAGCTACAGCTGACAGAGGCTACCTTTCACCCAACGATGCTGACGTTTCAGATAAAAGCTATCTTTCTTCTAATGACGCTGACATTTCCGGCAAAAGCTATCTTGCTTCTGATGATGCAGACCTTGCGGATAAAAGTTATATCAATTCCGATATCGATACTACAGAATCCACTTCTATTCCGGTGATTGAAGAAGAGCTTCACGTAGGAAAAAAAGAAGTAACTACGGGCGGTGTGCGTTTAAGAAGCAGAATTATTGAACGTCCCGTAGAAGAAAGTATTCGTTTAAGAGAAGAATATGTAACGGTTGAAAGAACTCCGGTAGACAGATTGGCGACTGAAAGTGATTTTGATACGTTTAAGGAAGGTACTGTTGAAGTAATTGAACACGCTGAGGTACCGGTAGTTTCTAAGGAAGCGCGTATTGTAGAAGAAGTTAGCCTGGGAAAACAGGTAGAAGAGAGAGACGAAATCATAAGTGATACTGTGCGCAGCACGCAGGTAGAAACCGAAAAAATATCAGGTACTGAATCAAATCGTAGATTGGATTCTGATTTGTAGTCCATCTTGATTATACAATTTTTGATAATGGCCTTAGCTTCGCTGAGGCCATTATTTTTCCATTAATAATTACAAAAGAATGGCTGAACTTGATGTACAACCGAAAACAAACAGACCTTGGTGGATCTGGCTTTTACTGGCGTTGATTGTAGTAGCCTTCTTGTTTTTATTTGGGCCAAGGTAACAAAGAGCTGTCTTGGAATGGACAATTCTCCTATTGCAGAGGCAGTTAATACCCCAAAATGGGACTTTGTGGAGTTTAATGCATTAGCGATTACCCGTAGATAAATAGCAGATTTTCTATTATGAAAAAGGTATGATGAGTAGGCCATTTACGGACTGGATGCAAATATTTTTTCGTTACCAATAAAAATATTAGACAACCCAGTGCCCGGAATCAGCTGAAACAGATATATAGAAGAAATTATTTAACGATAAAAATAATCTGAAATGGCTTTATTTGAAAATAAAAATAGCAACGATCGCTTGCAGGAGCTAGGCGGAAGTGATTTTGAGATTGCGGACGGGCAACCTGATATTAAGGGTTGGGACGTTACGGATGTTACCGGAACTTATATCGGAGAGGTTGACGAGCTTATTTTTGATACCGTTGCCCGTAAGGTGTTGTACCTGATTGTGGATCTGGAAGAAAATGAATTGAACCTTGATCCCAGGAAAGTACTTGTACCGATCGGACTGGCAACGCTGCATGAGAAAGATGATGAAGTGATTCTTGCGGAGCTTACCAGTCACTATCTGAGTTCACTGCCAGCTTACGAAAAGGGGAAAATATCACCAGCAATTGAATCAACCATACGAAATACCTTTACAGGTCTGGCAGCAGCTGTAGCGTCCGGCGCTACTTCCTATCAGGCTGACTCCGAAAACGTTGATTCCGACGATTTTTACAACCATGAGCATTTCGACCAAAATCGCTTTTACGCCGGACGTAATATCGTCACTGCCCCGGATAGCTCTATTCCCATTATTGAAGAAAATCTTAGTGTCAGTTCTGAAGAAGTAGTGACAGGTGGAGAAAGAATTACGACCAGCATTCTTGAAGCACCCGTTGAGGAAAGCATTACTTTAAGAGAAGAACATGTCCGTGTAGACCGGCAACCAACAGATAAACCTGCTTCCGAATCAGATTTTCAAACATTTAAGGAAGGTGAAATGGAGCTTACTGAATACAAGGAAATACCCGTAATCAGTAAACAAGCTAAGGTGGTGGAAGAAGTTACTGTATACAAAACAGTTACCGAGTCTGAAAGAACTATTAGGGATACTGTAAGACGAACAGAAGTGGATACAGAATACCTCGATCCGGATACAAAATAATTTTCAGAAAAAAGATACCTGATAGCAGAGCTCGGCCAATCGCCTTGTATCTGCTATCTTTTTTGTGAAAGAAATTGAAGACCAAAAACCAGAATAAATACACAGCAACAATTAAGTTCAGTCTTCAAAAGGCTAGACAGGATGACAACTTATTAAATCCAGCCGTCAACAATGAGATTTTACTTTGCTGATTTATGTCAAAAATAAATTATCAGGCATTAAGACAAAAAACCATCTTTTCACAGACAATATAGCATTTCAAATACCAACTTCCTACCAAAAAAAATAGCAGGCTAAAACAAAAATATCGAATTACCTTTATAAAACATTGCAGCTTACGTACATTGTATTATTATTGCTGATACAAATAACTTCTAGTCATGCATAAAACTCTTTACGCAGCAATCATCAAATTGCTTCGAAATGAACAAATGAAGGTTTTTTGCAATATTGTTAACAACCCTCCTATTTTTGCTATATTTTATGATGTTTTTTTCAAATTCGCCTGGCATAAAGTTAAAAGTATTTAATTTGAGCAAGCAGTTCACTCTGGTTACAATGCAAAAAGACCCCAGGTTTCATTTTGCAAAACAAGGTACTTCAAAAGCATTTCAAGGGCTAAGAGCGTTTGGTCGTATAGCTTATACTAGTTTTCCGGAAAGTAAATTACAAGGCAGCTTCTCAAAGACCGGATATATATTCAAAAAAAAATTCAGTAAAGCTTATTTTTTCCTTGCAGTGTACCCTTCTAAAATTTTGAGTGCTGGCATTGATGCTACATGGAGCTACCAGCCGAAGATGCTTTCCATGAACATTCTCACCCCATTTTGGCCTGAATCATGGTTTACGATGCTGATCATTTTTATAATTGTTATCGGAGCCAGCGGTTTTTACCTGTATAAAATCCGCTTTATTAAAAGGCAGAAATTAAAACTTGAAAAGATGGTTCGTGAGAGAACCTGGAAAGTGCGTAAGCAAGCTAACAATCTTCAGAAGCTTAACCTTGAACTTCAGGCTCAGTCTGAGCAGTTTCAGGCACAATCCCGGGAATTACTCTTGCAGTCAAAAGCCTTGAAGGCACAATCTGAAGCATTACAGATACAATCAGAGGAGTTGATCCTGAAAACCAAGTCGCTCGAACTTGTCAACAAGGAATTAATTCAACAAAAGGAAGAGGAAAGAAAAGCACGTCTGATGGCAGAAATGGCGCAGCAACAGGCCGATAAGGCTAACCTGGCCAAAAGCACGTTTCTGGCTACGATGAGCCATGAGATCCGTACGCCTATCAACGGCGTTCTGGGAATGGCATCACTGCTGATTGAAACAAATCTTGACGCAGAACAACAGAATTACACAGAAGCTATTTTAAATAGCGGGGAATCTTTGCTCAACGTCATCAACGATGTACTGGATTTTTCCAAAATCGAATCCGGAAATCTGGAACTGGATTATCATATCTTTGAACCCAGGAAATGTGTGGAAGATGTCTTGGAGCTATTCGGCGCCAAAATAGCAGATTCCGGAATTGATCTGATCTACCAGATTGATGACCAGGTTCCGTTATTTGTTATTGCTGATAGTCACAGACTACGTCAGGTACTGATCAATATGGTAGGCAATGCCATAAAGTTTACCAAACATGGTGAAGTATTCATAGGTGTTTCAGCTAAACCGATCTCAGAAGAAAAGCTGGAAATTGGCTTTCTGGTACGTGATACCGGCATTGGCATTCCTGAAAACCAGCTTGACAATTTATTTAAGGCATTCAACCAGCTTGATTCTTCCGTTACCAGAAAATATGGGGGAACCGGCCTGGGACTGGTCATTTGCGAGCGTCTGGTTAATCTGATGGGTGGCAGCATTAAAGTAGAAAGCCGCGAATCTGAAGGTACCTCATTTACTTTTAGCATTGTCTGCAAAAAAGCAGCAGTACCACTTTTAGCAGCTAACCTCCCGCATGAACCGATCTTTGTTGGAAAAACAGTATTGCTGGTAGAAGACAATGCAACAAGTTTAAAAGTACTTACCCGTCAGCTTGAGCATTGGAAACTGAAAATTTTACCGGCATCCTCGGGCCAGCAAGCGTTGAAAATTCTTGCGGAACAAAGCCAGACAGATCTTGTTATTACAGACATGCAAATGCCTGTCATAAACGGCGTATCGCTCAGCAAGCAGATTAAAAAGCTGAGCAGTAATCTTCCGATTATTCTTTTAAATTCCATCGGTAATGAAAGCAGCAAGATTAATCCGGATTTATTCAGTTCTGTGCTGACAAAGCCAGTAAAGTATCATCCGCTTTTTGATGCGATAAAATCTGCATTAAAAAATGAAATTGCGACCAATGTAGAACAGCGCAAAACACATCTTTCGGTTGCCTTCGCATCAGAGTATCCTTTCAGTATTCTGGTAGCGGAAGATATTGTAATGAATCAGAAACTCATCATGTGGGTACTTAGCAAGCTGGGTTACAAGCCTGATCTGGCTAACAATGGCGTAGAAGTACTGGCTATGCTTGCCAAACAATCGTACGATGTGATTTTGATGGATATTCAAATGCCTCAGATGGACGGTCTGGAAGCTACCCGCATCATACGCCAGACGTACGGAGCCAAACCTTTGATCATGGCTATGACAGCAAATGCCCTCAGCGAAGACAGGGAAAATTGTTTCCGTGCCGGTGTGGACGATTACATTTCCAAGCCTATTAATCTGGACCTGCTTACAAAGAGCCTGAAAGAGCTTTACAACAGGCAGAATAGTTCAATAATCTAATGAATAAAATTGGCATATATCTGCTTAATTGACTCATATATGAAGACTAAGGACTAAATTTGGCATTCCTGCCAGTAAAAAGCAATAGTCCGGACACACTATTTTCTTTCTGAAAACCCTTTTTTTATGCTTGTAATGCCTTGTGGCATGAGATTTTAGAATAGTTTTTGAACTTAGACTGAAATCCCGAATTATGAAAATGAAAGGAAGGAGTGTAATCACATACAGTGTTTACTCGCCAACAAACATTACCACTATGCTTCGCCCACGCAGACAGGACGGGCAATCTATTTTACAGGAAGGTTTCAGCATTGATCCTTCGGTAGAATTCTCAGAATATACCGATTTATACGGGAATCCTTGTCAACGTGCTGTTCTTCCTGTGGGTCAGGTAACCATTACTACCGAGGTACAGGCGCATGTCAACGTTACAAAGCCGATTCCTAACCCTGTACCGGCATATGTTATGGTAGGTAATCTTCCTGATGAGGTAATGCATTTTATCCTTCCAAGTCGCTACTGCCAGTCGGATTTGCCGGAAATTAACAAACTGGCCATGGAAATAGCCGGAAATTTTGTACCTGGGTATGATCAGGTTGAAGAAATCAGAAAATGGATCCATGCCAATATCAAATATCAGTACGGTGTAACTGATGCAACAACCACAGCTTTGGATATTCTCAGAAACCGTATAGGCGTCTGCCGTGACTTTACTCACCTGGCTATCGCTTTGTGCAGAAATCTGTGCATTCCTACCCGTATGACAGTTGGTTATCTGGATAAATTACAGGAAATGGATCTTCATGCCTGGTTTGAAGTATACATAGGCAACGAATGGTATGCCTTTGACGCCGTTCAGGAACATACCGAAGGGTATAGAATTGAAATTGCTCACGGACGTGATGCAGCAGATGTGGCCATGATCACGCAATACGGAAATGCTACCCTTGAATCTTTGCATGTGGAGGTAGAGCTTCTGGAACCTGAACCTACCACCAATACCGCATCCTAATTACTTTTTTATAATGATCAATGATATGCCATTAACAGTCCGACGCTCTTTGGAGCTGCTCGGACTTATTTTACTTACTACAATCCTGGTTATTGGCAGCAGTATCATCATGCCAATCATCATGGCATTTTTTATCAGTTTAGTATTGCTTCCTGTATTTCGTTTTTTGAGGCGTTATAAAGTTCCGGAGGTAATTGCCATTGTCGTTCCAATACTGCTTGTCTTTGTTATACTCGCCGGGATCGTCTGGTTTTTCTCTGCACAGGTCAGTTCTCTTGTCGCCGATTTTCCAAAAATCAAAAGTAATGTCAGCATACATCTGAATTCTTTAAGCAACTGGATTTCTGGCATCACGCATTATTCAACCAAAGAGCAGCTTGATTTTATTAATAAAAACACCAACGAGCTGCTTAGTTTTGCAGGTAAAAGGGCCAGTACTGCGGCGCTTACTTTAAGCTCGGTATTTGTATTTGTCGGGCTTTTACCAATCTACATCTACCTGATCCTTTTTTATAAGAACCTGTTGCTTCGCTTTATTTTCATGTGGTTTAAAGAAGATCACCACCCAAAAGTAAAAGATGCTATTTATGAAAGTGAAACGATTATTAAAAGTTACCTGATCGGGCTTTTAATTCAGGTTACTTATATGACCATTCTGGTCGGCGGAATACTGATGATCATTGGCATTAAACATGCGCTATTGATTGGCGTTATATTCGCTTTTCTTAACCTGATCCCGTATGTCGGTGCCCTGATCGGTAACATAATCGGTGTACTTCTGACGATGACTTCCTCTACTGAACTTTGGCCAATCTTCACTGTACTAGGTGTTATTGCCGGTATTCAGTTTCTTGACAACAATATTCTGATGCCAAGAATTGTAGGTTCTAAAGTGAAGATCAATGCACTTTTTGCTATTCTTGGAGTGATCATCGGTGGAAATATAGCGGGTGTGGCCGGCATGTTCCTTTCAATGCCCATTATTGCAGTACTTAAAGTTATCTTCGACAGAACGGATATGTTCAGGCAATGGGGTGTTTTACTTGGTGACGAGCGTCCGAAACTTAGCCCAATGGTAAACGAAGATTCCAGAAAAAAATACACGGTAACTTCCAAACCGGTTGAAACATCAAAATAAATTTAATTGTGTGAAATCCTGAACTGGTGTTAATACCAGTTCAGGATTTTTTTTGCAGCTACACTAAATAAAACTTATGATCTTTACAAGTAAAATTTAGAATGTTCTAAGTATTAAGTAATGCAAATCTCAATCGGGACCGACAGTATCTATGCAAAAAAATACAGGTTTTTTAATACTCTATCTATTTTTTCCAGTACTGCTGATGGGTCAGAATTATGATGAATCAAAAGTGCCTCCCTACACGTTACCCGATGTATTGAAAACTTTGGATCATCAAAAGATTACCAGTGCAAAAGACTGGGAAAATATTCGCAGACCTCAGATTATTTCACTGTTCGAAGAACATGTCTATGGCACAATGCCCAAGAAATACGATCGAATTTCTTTCAGAATAAAGCATGAAAATAAAAATGCGATGCAGGGTAAGGCTCACCTGAAAGAAGTAGAAATTGCGGTAAGCAATAAAGGCCAAACCGTAGTGATTAATCTGATTCTTTTTACTCCGCTGCTTAATAAAAATCCTTCCCCTGTTTTTTTATTAATTAATAACCGTGAAAAAAATAATACTTCACCTTCCCGTGATACCATCAGCGGCTTCTGGCCGGCAGAGCAGGTTTTAGAGGCAGGTTATGCCATGGCAGCTTTTCATGTAAGTGATGCTGCTCCGGATGATCCGGATACTTTTCAAAACGGTACTTTAAAATTATATCCAGAGCAGTTGAATGCGGCAGACGGAATGAAAGCCATTGGTGCATGGGCCTGGGCTGCAGGCAGGGTAATGGATTATTTTGAAAAAGATCCAGCCATTAATTCTTCCAAAGTAATAGTTACCGGTCATTCCCGAGGTGGTAAAGCATCTTTGTGGGCAGCAGCCCAGGATACGCGCTTTGCCATGTGCGTAACCAACTGCTCAGGAAATACCGGAGCTGCCTTATCACGCCGACGGTTTGGTGAAACAATTAAGGTCATTAACACTACATTTCCACATTGGTTCTCCGACAATTACAAGAAGTACAGTGACAACGAGCAGGCACTTCCCTTAGACCAGCACATGCTTCTGGCACTAATAGCACCAAGACCTCTGTATGTAACCAATGCATCTCTGGATTTATGGGCAGATCCCAAAGGAACCTTTATGGCAGAGAAGGAAGCAGAAAAAGTGTATGTGCTTTATAATCAGAAGTCGCATCTTCCTGATGCATTACCACCTGTAAACACACCCTTTGAAAAACCACCTTTGTCCTACCACATCCGGGAAGGAAACCATGACCTGACTGCATATGATTGGGCACAGTTTGTAAAAACAGCCGATCTGTATTTTAAAAAACCCGATAGTCCTAGCCGGAATAAATAATGCTGCAGACTTTCCGTTCAGAAAATATTTATCTCTTTTGGAGAAAACATAGATTTCTTGGATATGACAGCATTATTGTTTTGTTTCCACTATCGCTTACAGACCTTGCCTAAGGGAATTATTTTCGTCTAAAAAGGATTCTGATTGAATGAATCTTTGTTGTCTAAGTATGAAGAAATTGCCGCTTTTGTTTATTTTCTCTCTTCTATTATCCTGCGGCGTAAAACTACCTGCCTCTTATCATGAAAAATCATTAACAGAACAGACCTACCTTGAAAATGACCGGAATACATATGCTTTGCATTTCCGTTCTTTGCCTTTACAAATTCATTTGGATAATGCCGATGAGTCATTCCAGTGGAATCACACAGATAATCCTGTTTTGCTGAAAAATTTTAGACAACGGCCCTATTTTCATCTCTACTACCCTACTGATACGCTGATCCTAACCAACCGACATATTTCTTTCAGTCAGGTGATTAATTTCAGAGATATTGGCGGACTTCAAACCAGTGAAGGGAAAACAATAAAATGGGGAAAGATCTTCCGTTCTGACAACCTTTCCGGATTAAAGAAAAATGAGTTTCAAAAATTCAATGATCTTGGTATTGAATCGGTCTATGACCTGAGAACGGAGAGTGAAATTAAAGATAAAGAAGACCGACTTCCTGAAACGGTACGCTATATTCATTTTCCAACCGTAAAGGATAATGGTGATTTATTAACGCAATTGAAAGGAAAAGTAATTAACGGAGAGATCTCGGAAGAAGAATCGATAAAGCTGACACTGGATTTGTATCGCGGAAGCGTGACTGAAAATTTACCGGCGTTCCGGGAATTGACATACAAGATACTGAGTTCCGATAAGCCTGTTTTATACCATTGTTCAGCTGGAAAAGATAGAACCGCAATAATAACGGCCCTGATTTTATCAATCTTAAAAGTTGACCGTCAAACGATTTTAAATGAATATCTGCTTTCCAATTATTACCGGAGTACCAAAATTGAGAAAATGCTTGGAAAAGCGAAATTGGCAAAAGTGATTAAACCACATCTTAATCTTAAAGTCATCGAGAACTTCATGAAAGTAGATGCTCAGTATCTGAATGCTACGTTTGAAATCATTGACCAAAAATATGGCGGTATGGACAAGTTCATAAAAAACGAACTTGGTATTAACGACCAAACGAGAAGCTTGCTGATCAACAAACTGACCTACTGACAAATTTCAATTTTTCTGTTAAAATGCTTCTCCGGTGAAAAGATAGAAACCAGGTCCTTCTTTGGTAAAACCTACGTCAAGTCTGAGAAAGATATCTTTTTTAGGAAACAGAAGATACCTGAGCCCTACTCCGCCCGAAGGCCTGATATGTTTCCAACTGAATGCACTAACCTGCGGAGCGACGACAGCCGCTGCTGCAAAGACGGCACCACCAATACGTTTGCTGAATGAAAACGGCAGCCAGCGATGTTCGGCCTGCACGGCAAGCATATTTTTATCGCGGTAGCGTCCGCTGTAAAAACCACGGCTAATCATTTCTCCTCCCATCAGGGCCAGTTGATTGAACGGAATATTTCCGGTCATGAAATTGCCTAACACCTGCCAGGCTAATACATTTCTGTCGTTTGTTTTATGAGAGGAACGTACATCGAGATTGAAGCCGTGAAAATTATAATCACTTCCCAGCTTTTCATTATATTTTAGAAAAGATATTTCTCCAAAAAATCCTTTTCTCACATTCAGTACATTATGCCGGTTATCAAATACAAGTGCCGCTCCAAGACCGATATTTCGGGTTCCATGACTGCCTAATGGCGGTTCGTACACATCGTGACCTTCGGGTTGGTTAAAATGAGTGTTGTATAGTTGCTGATAATCGATTTCAGGTCCTAAAAAAAGGTTTGGAATAATTTTGCGCAGTACACGCTGTCTTAAAAGCAGGTAATTAGCATCAATCAGTGCTGGTTCCTTCCCGTTGGTTTCGGGCCCGATACCGTAGTATAATAGCGGAAACCGCTGAAAACGCGTTCTGCCCAGAATAAACCATTTGTCTTTGTCGCCATAAATAGCATTGTCGAGCCAGATTCCGTATTGTGCTTCCAGCGTGATAAAGGTAAAAGCCTGAACTTCACTCAACCGGTTAAGCGAATCCTGTTTAGCCTGAAATAAAAAAAGAGAAGAAAACCCGAATTCAAAACTGGTTTCCGGTGCATAAGCCAGCGTTGGATAAATGCGGAAACTGGATTTTCCCGGCGATGTAGTATCTGAAATAGATTTTTGAATAAAACGCCTGATAAACCCGGGTTTATCCTGGGCAAAAATTTCTTCAGCTGGTATTAATGTAAATAAAAACAGGAAAATATATCTTAGATTCAAGAGGCTGTATTTTAGTTTGAGCAGATGACAACCCATACTAAAAAAACCAGGCCATGTACGTATAGCCCATAAACTCCATCCGCACTTTGAATATAACCTGCTTTCCGAAGAGCTTTTGCTTTTTTTCCTATTACTTCGCTGCGGTAACCGGCAAATTAAATAGGAAATAAAAATCACTTAGACAAACAGAAAGGAAAATCGGATAATTAGCCATAATTTCACTGTGAATCCTGCTTGCTTTTATGTATTCTGCACAAAAGAAGCGCAACTTTAAAAATTATCATGACAATACCTGTCAGTACTTCTTAGTAGATGATCCTGATCACAGCAATTTTTTTATAGTTTCCGGCCCGATGCACGTTCAAAATTCATCAATCAAACCTTTCAGCTGATATGAAGAAAACCTTACAAATAGCCAATATTGTCGCATTGCTTGCGACAATCATAATGAATTACCTTTCCAATACAGGCTTTTTCAATAACAGCACGATGGCTACGGTATCTGCCCGGTATCAGAACTTGTTTACACCGGCAGGTTATGCATTTTCCATTTGGGGGCTGATTTATATTGGGCTGATCGCCTTTGCAGTTCGTCAGAGTCAGGGCCTTTTTAATACCAAACCGGTACCGGAAGTTGTTGAAAAAATAGGCTGGATGTTTGTTATCTCGTGTATTGCCAATTGTTTATGGATACTTGCATGGCTTTATGATTACACCGGCGCTTCTGTAGTGATAATGATTATCCTTCTGAGTTCCCTGTGCAGTATTGTGCTGCGTACCCGGATGGAACTTGATCTGATTACCTTCAAGAAAATTGCCTTGGAATGCTGGCCTTTTGCCCTTTACCTGGGATGGATCTGTGTAGCAATCATAGCCAATATAGCAGCGTATCTTACTAAAATAAAATGGGACGGTTTTGGACTGTCTGCTACCAGCTGGACCATCATTATGATTGGCGCTGCTACCCTCATCAATCTGCTTCTTATCTGGCAGCGTAATCTGAGAGAATCGGCCACTGCCGGTATTTGGGCGTTGATTGCTGTGGCTGTCGCTAACTGGGAGATTGACAAATCCATTGCCTATACGGCTCTTGCGGCAGCAGGAATTATCTTTCTGAACTGCGGTCTGCAGGCCTTTAAAAATAAAGGAAAAGCATTCATTATTGAATAGGTTAATCAGGATCATTCCAGCAAAAGAGAAGCAGCCCGGATACGGATAAAAAAGACAGATTGCCGCTTTGAGAACAAGAATATGCTAAAACAATCCGAAAAGCGTTCTACTTTTGTAAACAGCACAAAACCTGTTAAAACCTGAACCTTTATAATGGATAGAAAAGACAGCCCAAACCAGGACCGCGACGGGCTACCGCCCTTTGTAAATTCCTGGTCTCAGCTTTATAAACTGCTGATCGCTACACTGCTGGCGCTGATTGCCTTCTTTTATCTGTTTATGACCCACTTCGAATGAGCTCTCTTGACTGGATTGTACTTTCTTTAACCCTTACATTTATTGTTGCCTACGGTATTTACAAAAGCCGTGAAAATAACAGTATTGATGCCTATCTTCTGGCTGGACAGTCGCTTCCCTGGTATCATGTGACCTTGTCACTAATGGCCACACAAGCCAGTGCCATTACCTTTCTTTCAGCTCCCGGTCAGGCCTATACCGATGGTATGCGGTTTGTTCAGTTTTATTTCGGACTTCCGCTGGCCATGGTAGTACTATGCATCACCTTTGTGCCAAAGTTCGGCAAACTTAAGATATTCACGGCATATGAGTTTCTGGAAGGCCGTTTTGATCTTCGTACCCGGACATTGACGTCCATGCTGTTTCTATTGCAGAGAGGTCTTTCCACAGGGCTTTCCATCTACGCGCCTTCGCTGATTTTATCTTCTATCCTGGGGTGGGATATTACCTGGACCAACATCATTTCAGGAGGTATCGTCATGCTTTATACCGTATCAGGCGGAGCACAGGCCGTTTCGCACACCCATTTGCAGCAAATGGGTATCGTTACTATCGGTATGGTTATTGCCGGCTTTATGGTTGTCAGGCTACTGCCTGACGATGTTTCTTTTACAGACGCCTTGCATGTGGCGGGTAAAATGGGGAAAACCAATCTGATAGATTTTAGTTTTGATCTCAACAATCGCTATAACGTCTGGTCAGGACTGATTGGCGGCTTCTTTCTTCAGCTTTCCTACTTTGGCACGGATCAGTCGCAAGTGGGCCGTTATCTGACCGGCAGCTCCCAGGGACAAAGCAAACTGGGCCTTGCCATGAACGGACTTTTAAAGATTCCCATGCAGTTTCTCATTCTTTTAGTAGGCGTGCTGGTTTTTGCCTTTTACCAGTTTACCAATCCTCCCTTGTTCTTTAATCAGGTAGAGGTAGATAAGATCAGAAAAACCGAATATGCAGGTGAATTCAAAAAGCTTGAAGCACAGCATGCGCTGATCCAAAGAGAAAAACACCCGCATGTACTAGCACTGACTGACGCCTTGAAGAAGGATGATCAGCCAGCTATTGATCGGGCGCGCCTGGATCTGACCGCTACAGAAGGTAAGGTTAAGGATGTACGGGGCCAGGCGCAGAAACTTCTTTCCAAAGCCAACGGCGGAGAAGTCAATGATGTAAATTATATTTTCCTCCGCTTTGTGATTGATTATCTTCCGGTAGGTATGCTCGGGCTTTTAATCGCAGTCATTCTGCTGGCATCGATGGGCTCCGTCGCAGCAGCTTACAATTCATTGGCTTCCTGCACAGTTATGGACATCTACAAGCGCATGTATCACAAGGATAATGACGCGATTGATTATGTGAAAGCATCCCGGTGGGCCACTTTTTTCTGGGGTATTTTCTGCATTGTGATTGCGCAGTATGCGAGTCGTCTGGGCAGCATGATTGAAGCAGTTAACGTGCTGGGTTCTTTGTTTTACGGCGTCATCCTGGGCATTTTTCTGGTCGCTTTTTATTTTAAAGAAATAGGTGCAAGAGCTGTATTCTATGCAGCTGTACTTGGAGAAATATTTGTTGTGCTCAGCTACTGGAAGGATCTCACAGCCTTCTTATGGTTAAACCTGATCGGTTGCGTACTCGTCATTGCTTTTGCCTGGATCATTGAAAAAATCTGGCCCCAGTCAATCGAAAAAACAGATATAATCCCTCTCTGAATTCATTAATTACGACCCGTTTATTACCAGTAATTTGTCTTATCCAAACATTAATTTCTATTAATCAAATAAGTGTTTGATTTTTTCAAACAAACGTTTGATTTAATTAATTATTCATCTACCTTCGCCCTGTTACAGGCATTTTCTTACTACTAAGTGCCGGTGAATTCAGGATGAAATACAATCAAAAACAATTTAAAATTATTCAGGTTGCGGAGAAGCTCTTTGCAGAAAGAGGATTTTCAGGCACTTCTATTCGTGATATTTCTCAGGAGGCCGAGGTTAATGTTTCGATGATATCGTATTACTTTGGTTCTAAAGAGAAACTGATTGAAGCGCTTTTTGCTGTTCGTTCGGAAGAATTCAGGACCATTCTGGACGATCTTCTTATGAATGGTGAACTATGCCCGGTGCAAAAAGTAAATCTGATGATTGACTGGATCATTGACCGCTTGATCAATAATCACTGCTTTCACAACATTGTTTTACGGGAGCAACTGGCTACCGATGGACGTACCCCAATCATTTCCGATCTTCTGGATGTGATCAAGAGCAATAATTTGTCTGCTATGGAAAAAATTATCCGGGAAGGTCAGCAAAGAGGTGATTTTGTTGAAAACGTGGATATACTTATGCTTTCCACTGCACTTTTCGGAACAATCAACCAGGCAGTGAGCACATTGCCTTTTTACCGTAAAATCAACGGGCTTCAAAACCTGAGCCAGCCAGACCTGGAAAACAACCTTAAACAAAAGCTAAGTATTCATCTCAAAAAACTTTTTCACCATACACTTGTTCAGGAATTAAACCCATGTCTTGACGGTTAAGGCTAAAGCAAACCCGCTTTTGCAAGTATTAACACCATTTAAAAAATTATCCAATTAAAGTTCTCCTTTTCATGAATTGTTACTATAACGCTAAAACGATCAGGCTTTTAGCACTTGGTATTTCACTGATGCTCTTTTCGTCACAACTGGTTTTTTCCCAAAATGCAGTCACACCGACACAGAACAGCACAGAGCAGAATACCTTAAACAACGGAACGCTCCCGGACATTATCGAGTATGCGATAAAAAACCAGCCATTGATCCAGCAGTCTGTGATTGATGAGCGTATTACAGAAAATAATATTAAATCAAGACTAGCGGATTGGTATCCCCAGGTTAATTTTAATTATAACCTGCAGCACAACTTTATTGTACAGACCAGCATCATTGCCGGGAACCCGGTAAGACTGGGTGTAAATAATTTATCTGCAGGCCAGTTTACATTGTCTCAGGCTATCTTCAACCGCGATGTACTTCTGGCTAAAAGAACCCGCGGGGATGTACAGCTTCAGGCCAGACAAAACACATCTGCCAACAAGACGGACCTGGCTGTGAATGTTTCCAAAGCATTTTACGATGTGCTGGCAACAACCCAGCAAATTGATGTTTCCAAGGAAGACATTATACGTCTGGAAAGAAGTCTAAGAGATGCCCAGAACCAGTATGAGTCGGGTGTAACAGACAAAATCGACTACAAAAGAGCTATGATCTCTTTAAACAATACCAAGGCTACCAGGAAAAGCAATGAAGATATCCTGAAAGGAAAGCTCGAATATTTGAAGTCATTAATGGGTTATCCGGCAGATAAAGAGTTAAAAATCAGCTATGACAGTCTTCAGATGGAACGTGAAATCCTGATTGATACACTGCAGAACCCTGATATTACATCCCGGATTGAATATCAACTTTTAGTTACCCAGAGAAGACTTCAGGAGTCCAATGTAAGTTATAATAAAATGAGCTATCTGCCTACTATTGCGGCTAATGGTGCTTACAATCTGAACTATCAGAATAACCGTTTTGGAGATCTGTATTTCAATAATTATCCGAACTCCTTTGCTGCTGTAACACTGACACTTCCGCTTTTTCAGGGAGGAAAAAGAAAATACAACATTAATTCTGCTGAGTGGCAGCTGAAAAGAACAGACCTTGATATTACAAACTTAAAGCTGAATGTAAATTCAGAATATGCCAATGCACTGGGTTATTATAAGGGAAGCCTTGCAAACCTGCTTGCCCAGAAAGAAAATGTAGATCTGGCCCGGGAAGTATATGATGTTCTTCAGCTGCAGTATAAATCAGGAATAAAAACGTACCTGGAAGTAATTACTTCTGAAACCGATCTTCGGCTGGCACGCATTAATTATTACAATGCCCTCTATCAGGTATTAGCCAACAAAATTGACGTACAAAGAGCCCTAGGCCAGTTAAACTATTAATTATTGAAAATCCCTTTGATACCATGTTTTTAAATACAATGAAATATTATACCGCCGTCTTAGCCGTTTTTATACTGGTTTCATGCGGAAAGAAAGAGGAAAAGCCAGCGCAGCAAGGCCCGCCGGCAGTCAATGTTACTCTGGAGGAAGTTAAGTCCACGGATGCCGTTTACCATGATGAATATCCATCTACCATAACGGCCCTTAACCAGGTTGAACTACGCCCGCAGGTAACTGGTTTTGTGACCGGGATTCATTTCAAAGATGGTGCACGGGTTAAGAAAGGACAGCTTTTGTACTCCATTGATGCCCAGCTTTACTCGGCCAACTATGATCAGGCTGTTGCCAATCTAAATGTGCAGCTGGCCAATGTAGCCCGCGCCCAGAAGGATGCCGACCGCTATCATGAACTTGAAAAAAATGATGCTGTTGCCAAACAGCTGGTAGATAACGCCGATGCGGCGCTTGAAGTAGCTAAAAAACAGGCAGATGCAGCTAAGGCTGGAATCTCAGCAGCGAATACCAGTGTTCGTTACACTAAAGTATTTGCTCCTTTTGATGGAGTAATCGGTATCTCACTGGTAAAAGTAGGTGCTGCTGTTACAGCAGGGCAAACGGTTTTGAATACAGTTTCTTCAGACAAGCAGCTGGCTGTTGATTTTAATGTGGACCAGAAAGAGATTTATCGTTTTACAAATCTTTTGAAGAATTCTAATCCAAAGGATTCCACTTTTACCCTGGCATTCGGAAATGATATTTACTCCTATCCTGGAAAACTCCTTTTGCTTGACCGCGCGGTAGATCCTCAGACCGGATCGATCAAAACTCGTCTTACTTTCCCTAACCCGGATAACCGACTGATTACTGGTATGACAGCAACTGTGAGAGTGCTTAACAATGCTTCCAAGGGAGCTGTGATGATTCCTTATAAAGCGGTTACCGAACAACTTGGAGAATTCTTTGTATATGTAGCAGGAGATTCGAGCAAGGTTAGTCAGCGGAAGCTTGTTTTAGGCGAACCGATCGGTCCTAATATTATCGTGAAAGATGGCCTTAAGCCAGGTGAAAAAATCGCTGTGGAAGGTGTTCAGAATTTACGTGAAGGATCGGTTATCAAAACAGAAACGACACCACCCGCAACCGCAGCAGCTGGTACTGCAGCAGCTCACTAAGATCGCTTAACAGGAATTGCAGTAGGCTTCAAACTTCCTTCTGATTCTCTAAAATACTAAAAAAATGATTGCAGATATTTTTATAAAAAGGCCTGTTACCGCAATTGTTACATCAATTGTGCTTGTACTGGTAGGCCTTATTGCCCTGACAACCCTGCCTGTTGCCCAGTATCCGGATGTGACTCCTCCAACGGTAACAATTTCGGGTGTCTTTACGGGAGCCGATGCCCAGACGGTCGAGCAGACCACGACTACTGCCATTGAAACACAGGTAAATGGTACACCTGGCATGAGCTACATGTCTTCCAACAGTACGAGCAGCGGACAAAGTAGCATTAACGTTGTTTTTGATATTGGTACCGATGTGAATATTGCAGCCCTGGATGTCCAAAACCGTGTAAGTGTGGCTGAACCTGCACTTCCGGATGTTGTAAAAAGACTTGGACTTACTGTTCGTAAAAGACAGCCCGCCATTATGGTTGCCGTGGCTTTGTACTCGCCGAAAGGAACGCACAGTGCGCAGTTTATTGGTAACTATGCCAATATTTATCTGAAAGATAGAATTCAGCGTGTAAAAGGTGTGGGTGATATTGTTTCCCGTGCGGATGACTTTGGTATGCGTATCTGGCTGAACCCGGAAAAGCTGGCGAGTTTAAATATGACACCATCGGATATCATTGCTTCTCTGGCAGAAAACAACCTTCAGATTGCAGCAGGTACCGTAGGGTCATCACCACAGCCAACAGCCCAGGCCTTTGAATACAGTGTGCTTACAAATAGCCGTTTAAATACAGAACAACAGTTTAACGATATTATCGTGCGCTCTTCTCCCTCGGAAGGAAGCGTGGTCTATCTGAAAGATGTAGCTCGTGTTGAACTAGGTAAATTTGACTATAATGCCAATGCTTTTGTAAATGGAAAACCAGCTGCCTTTGTTCTAATTTATCAGGCTCCGGGTGCAAATGCACTTGATACCTACGATGGTGTAATGGCGGCTCTGGGAGAAATGAAAAAGACGTTTCCTAAGGATTTAGATTATGTCATCCCGGTAGAAACGGCCTCTGTCGTACGTGTTTCTATTGAAGAAGTACTACATACCTTTGCCGAGGCGATGATCCTGGTTGTGATTGTGGTGTTCCTTTTCCTTCAAAACTGGAGAGCGACACTAATCCCGATTCTGGCGATCCCGGTATCTTTGATCGGAACGTTTATCTTCTTTATTCCTTTTGGATTTACGATTAATACGCTGACACTATTTGCCTTCGTACTTGCCATTGGTATTGTGGTGGATGATGCGATTGTGGTGGTCGAGGCCGTCCAGCACAACATCGACCATGAGAAAATGTCGCCCAAGGATGCTACCAAAAAAGCAATGGATGAGATCTCCGGACCGGTTATTGCGATTGCGCTTATTCTGGCAGCGGTGTTTGTTCCGGTAAGTTTTGTACCCGGTATTGTAGGACGACTTTACCAGCAGTTTGCTATCACTATCGCCGTTTCAGTACTTTTATCTGCCTTTGTAGCGCTTTCGCTGACACCTGCACTTTGTGCGATGATGCTTAAACCAACCAAAGGTGCGGATGAGAAAAAGAACTGGCTGGAAAAATTCTTCGCCAAATTCAACCACTGGTTTGACGGTGTATCCCGCTCTTATACCAACGGAGTTGCCAAATGGATCAAAGGTACACCTTACGTTATTATCATGATGGTTTGTCTGATTGTCGGACTTGTGTTTTTATTCCAAAACAAACCATCCGGCTTTATTCCGGTAGAAGATGAAGGCCGTCTTTTTGTAACGTATGAAATGCAGGAAGGTGCCTCAACGACACGTAACATTGCCATGATCAAAGAAGTCATGAAACGTGTGCAGTCGATTCCAGAAATTAAGACCGTCGGTGGTCTTGCTGGTCTTAACGTAATCAGCTTTTCGAATAAATCCAACGTGGGTACCATGTTCGTTACGCTTCAGCCTTGGGCCGACCGGAAAGGAGCCGAACACCATGTACAGTCTGTTATCAAGCAGATTCAACAGAAAACAGCCGATATCAAGGAAGCACGGGTACTTGCTATTGCTCCTCCTGCGATTCCGGGTCTCGGACAAACGTCAGGTTTTACCTTTGAGCTTCAGCAGACAACCAGTACGGATGATATCAAAAAATTTGAAGGTGTAACACAGAAGTTTCTTGCCGCTGTCAACCAGCGACCTGAAATCGGAATGGCCTATACCTTCTTCAACGCGAAAACACCTTCTTACCAGATTGATGTGGACCGTGATAAAACCAAAAAACTAGGCGTTCAGGTCAATGATGTATTTACAACCCTGTCAACATTGCTGGGTAGTACGTATGTGAATGACTTTAACCTTTACGGTCGTAACTTCCGGGTTATGGTGCAGGCAGACAGCAGTTTCCGCTCCAATCTGGATCAGCTTAATAAATTTTATGTCAGAAATTCTCAGGGAAATATGATTCCGCTTTCAGCGCTTATTAGCAGCAAAGTAGTGGAAAACCCGGCGCTTATTTCTCACTATAATATTTACCGTTCCGTAGAGATCAACGGAGTTCCAAAACCAGGATACAGTTCGGGTCAGGCCATTCAGGCGCTTAGAGAAGTAGCGGCAACGCTTCCGGACGGTTATGGCTATGAATTTTCAGGTATGAGTTCAGAGGAAATAAAAGCGGGTGATGCAACGACAACCATTTTTGCTATTTCGATTGTCTTTGTATTCCTTTTCCTTGCTGCACTTTATGAAAGCTGGTCAATTCCTTTCTCCGTACTTTTTGCTGTACCGATCGGAGCTTTGGGATCGATTATTACGCTGACTTTACTGCCAAATCTTACGAATAATATTTATGCGCAGATTGGTCTTATTACACTGATTGGTCTTGCGGCCAAGAATGCGATCCTGATCGTGGAATTTGCCAAAGAGCGTGTGGATGGTGGGATGGAACTCGTGAAGGCAACGCTTGAAGCTGTTCAGCTTCGTCTGCGTCCGATTATTATGACATCACTTGCCTTTATATTAGGGGTACTTCCTTTGGCTTTTGCCAGTGGTGCGGCAGCTGAATCCCGTAAAACGATCGGGTGGACGGTATTTGGTGGGATGCTTGCAGCAACTTCGCTGGCCATCTTCGTAGTGCCTGTTCTTTTTGTTGCGATTGAAAAATTAGCGAATAAGAAGAAATTTAAAAGAGAGAAAGAAGAACAAGTAACGGCTTAATCTTCTTAAAATAGATTTCACAAAAACAGGCACCTGGACAATCATGTACAGGTGCCTGTTTTTTGTTTATAACACCCTGCAATTCATTACTCGAATATATTCCGATCAGCTTTCCAATCTGTAAGCAATACATTAACAGCTAGCAAAGCCACAGAGCCAATGTGAAATGTCAGTGCATGCTTGTCTTTTCTAATGCCGGCATACATTGTGGCCGCAGCCAGTATGGCTACATTGACAATATCAATCTTGTGATGCGTTTCATAAGAAATTTCCGGTTTAACTGCAACGGGATGATCTGTCAGCGCATTGTACACAATCAGATTTGTACCGAAAAATGCTGTGGAATTCATTCCTTAGGAATTATTTCCCAAAAGGAGCTTGTACCCTATCATCTTGAATTGTTCTAACATAAAAGTCCGGTATCTTCAGTAAAACTGATAATACCGGACTGAAACCTATTAACCTTCTTTGGACTACACAGTCGGTGTACCACCTGTTACCTGAATGGTGGAAGAAGTCATATAGCTGGAACCTTCCGAAGCCAAAAGCACATAAGCAGCTGCCAGTTCCGCAGGCTGACCTGCACGTTTCAGAGGCACATCCTGCCCGAATGTTTTTACTTTTTCTTCAGGCATCGTACTTGGAATCAACGGAGTCCAGATAGGACCCGGAGCTACACAATTGACGCGTATCCCCTTTTCTGCCCAGAGCTGTCCCAGACCAGCTGTAAAATTTTGAATCGCACCTTTCGTAGCTGCATAGGCCAAAAGATTTGGCGATGGTTTGTAAGCATTCACTGAGGTAGTATTCACAACGGTGCTTCCTGGCTTAAGATGGGGTTCAGCCGCCTGACACAGATAGAACATGGCGTAAATATTTGTCCGGAATGTTCGGTCAAGTTCTTCCGCTGAAATATCCTGAATTGATTCATGAGACATCTGATACGCTGCATTATTAACCAGAATATCCAATCCGCCAAGTTCTTCAACAGCACGCGCTACAATCTGTTTACAATGCTCTTCCTCACGAATATCCCCTGCCACCAATACTGCTTTCCTTCCTGCCTCCTTAATATATTTTGCTGTTTCCTGCGCATCTCCATTTTCACTCAGATAAGAGATCAGTACGTCTGCCCCTTCGCGGGCAAAAGCAATGGCAACAGCTCTCCCTATTCCGGAATCACCTCCGGTAATGATTGCCTTTTTTCCAGCCAGTTTTCCCGAACCTTTGTAGGACGTTTCTCCATGATCAGCCTGAGGTGTCATTTCACGCTCTGTACCTGGCACTTCAATTTTTTCCTGGTCAAATGGTGGCTGTTCGTACTTATTTACGGGGTTTTGCATGTTATTTTCCATGTTGTTTCAATCTTGATTGGTTGATGAATGTTGTTGCGACTGGTAAATATCATGCCAGCCGGAAGCTTTTTTGCAGAACATTCTCTCTGAATTCTTATTTGAATTAATGCTTGTGAGCAGCAGAATCTGCCTTGTTTGTTATAACAAACTGCCTGATCTGACCTTTCTCCCAGGCATTGGCGTCCGGATCTGTTGTGGGTAAGGCAATATCTTTCCGGTTGCTTTTTATCTCGTTTGTGTTGATCTTAAATCTCTGGTCCCTGTCAGCCAGCAGCTTTTTGTCCAGCTGCCCTTCCTTTGTAAAGCCCATCATGATCATGGGAGAACCAACAGGTAAAGTTCGCTCCTGATCGGTATGCCAGGTATGGATCGTTTTGCCATACGTAGAAATTAGTTTTTCCATCAGTTCATGTTCGGCTACCTTTGGAATAGCTGGTGCAATTAAGGAACCGGAACTCACTTCATACTTATGGCTGTGCCAAAGCAGCTTCTCTTCTTTGGGAAGGGTTTTAAAAAGTTTTTCTGTAATGATATATTCAATTCCCATCAGCTTGGCATCTTTGCCATTGCCATCAAAAATAACAGCCTGGTACATATCCTCATTAACCTGATTGACATAATGATGCGCTTCCATTTGCGCTCCTATATTCCCATTGTAAAAGTGAAATCCATCCAGATACGTATCAAATCCTTTCAGCGGAGCTTTATCCTGAAGAATATCCGCTCCTATTGTAAGTGCTTTATCTTTCGCCGTTTTCTGGTCACCGGGAGCGTCAACATTGGATGAAGTATTTTTACCTCCACAACCAAAAATCAGAGGTATCAGAAAAATCAGTTGGTATTTGATTTGAGCAGTTTTCATAAGAATTATTTCAGTAAAAAAGATATAAAATGGATTGGCCTAAGCTAATTTCATGCCTAAATAATTACAGGTATGACAGTAATCGTGAAATCAGAATCTTAACAATAACCGGTTGGTACAATTTTTTCTCTGTTGAATTAAATCATATAAACAATCATGGCAACAGTAACAGACTATAAAACATGGTTATCCGATGTAGATTTGGAAAACCACGAAAACGTATATCAGCTTTATAATTCAGTAAGCAACTTTGAAGGCTCGGGTATTTTTTATACTGCAAAAGAAGTTACCAATACCGGGTATAAATATCATATTAAAGCAGATGGTAATGAAGATACTTTGCTGCTGGAATCAGATGAAGAAAAATTTGCCTTTTTAGACTATCTGTCAAGCGAGTACACAGACGCGGACGATAAGGATGTCGAGAAATGGTATAAGCTCAAACAAGAAATTGGAAGAGTAGATTAACCTTTAAAGAAGAATATGAAAATTCAGTTTCTCTGATCCGCTTTCAGGGAAACTGAATTTTTATTATAAAGTCTATCAGCCATGGAATGGACGTATCAATACCATCAGGTAAACGGAATTACACTGCACGCCGGCCACATGGGCATGCAGCACAGCAGGATCATGGTTTTTCTGCACGGTTTCCCGGAATGGGGCGGTGCCTGGAAAAAGCAGGCAGAATATTTTACTGAAAATGGATTTCATGTTGTAGCTCCTGATCAGCGCGGCTACAATTTAAGCAGCAAGCCGGAACCTGTCCGGGAATATGTTTTAAAAAACCTTACTGCCGACATTGTCGCTCTGATTCAAAGTCTGACCAAAGAACCTGTGTTTGTTACCGGACATGACTGGGGCGGCGTGGTAGCATGGACTTTGGCGCAGCATTATAGCCCGCTTCTGCATAAACTCATAATCCTGAACATGCCGCATCCGCAGGTCATGAAAAATAATCTTAAGCATAATCCCGGTCAGATGTTAAAAAGCTGGTATGCAGCCATGTTCCAGCTTCCGGCAGTTCCTGAGTTTTTATGCAGTATGTTTCATTTTAAAGGACTGGAAATGAGCCTTAAAAACTCAGCCCGTAAACATACATTTTCCTCCTCCGACATTACAGCCTACAAAAAAGTATGGAGCCAGCCAAGGGCTATGCGCTCGATGATCAACTGGTACCGGGCATTCAAACTAAATCAAATGAATACGGATCTGGATGTTACCGTACCTGTGTTGATTATCTGGGGAACAAAGGATACTTTTCTAAGCGCCACCATGGCCCGGGAAAGTATACAACGATGTCAAAACGGAAAACTGGTGCTGCTGGAACAGGCATCACACTGGTTGCATCATGAAGAACCCGATCAGGTTAATTCTTTGATCCTGGATTTTTGCAATCAGAAATAATAAGTCCTGACCTCTGATAGGTTACCGGCTTTTTTGATTATCCATAAGATTGTTATTACTTGTTAAAAGCAGTACTTATAGTATTCAGATATCTTCTCCATCGGCATCACTACCCAAAATCTCACTCATATAATCAAAAAACGGACGCATGTTCTTAAACGTCTGACTGGCTTCTTGCAAAAATAAAGAACTAAGCACCTCTTCATCAGTAAAAGATCTGATCAACAAAAATTGTTTGTGACGGATCAGATCGAGCGCTTCGTTGTTTTTATCAAATCCTTTAGGCGTGGTTTTCACCTGTTCTCCCTGCAAGGTTCCGAATGTCTCCCGGAAGGATTTGCTGTTTAATATCTTTTTTAAAGGTTCAGCACTAAAACTGATATCGTCACGGATACGCTTTAAATCTTCAGGATTTGGTGCGTAAAATCCTCCGGCTAAAAAATTGTTGCCTGGCTCAATGTGAAAATAATATCCACCTCTGAGTAGCCGTGTAGCTCTTTTAAAACTGACGCCCCAGTTGGTTTTATACGGGATTTTTTCTTTCGAAAACCGGGTGTCACGGTAAATACGGTGCAGGATCTTTTTCCCCGGCTGTATTTCTATCAGGTCATGTTTCGTAAGTTCATCCAGCAATAAACCGGCAAAATTTTCGATCAGAGCCTGTTGCTGAAGAAATTCATCTTTTCGTGCATTAAACCACTCGCGATTATTATTCTGTTTTAGTATTCTTAAAAAATCCAGGCTTGATGCCGGTATTCCTGTTTGTTCTTCTGACATATTCCGATTAGAACGTTGATGATTTATGCTTCGATAAATATTGTAAAAACCAGACCAAACAATAAGATAAAATTATTTGATTTCTGATAGCGTTACCGTGCTTGCAGCCCGGTTCGTTCCATAAATCAGCTGTTTGTCTTTAACCGAATGATCAATAGCAATGCCTTGTCCATAAATTTCTGCCGGCAGTGTCCGTACATGTTCCAATGTGTAACCTGATTTTGGTAATTTCATCACATAAAGTTCCGGTTTGTCATGACCTGTACAATAAAGAAGGCCGTCCTTTCCCCAGGCACCGCCCGAGTTACTTTTCGGCGTGAAGAGCTCCACAATATTTTTTGGGAAAATCCATGACTCCACCTGCCTCCATTCAAGATCGTACTTGACCAGAGAAGTCCAACGTACATCCCTGCCCTCACTGGATTCTTTGCCTCCATAATGAGCAAAACCGATCCACCAAAAACCGTCTTTCTGATCGATCCAGGTAAGCGAACCGTGTTCAGCGATACCAAAACTGTGATTTCCAACATGCTGCATGGTGTTTACATCAAAAATTTCCACGGAACTGGCCATCGGAATTTCCGGATAATTGGAATTGGCGCAGTACAGTTTTCCTTTAATCACCACACCGCTGTTCAGATGTTTGATGCCTTCTTTTGACCCATCCCACGTAGTTACCAGCTTAGCATCACTTTTTGTAAATTTGCCAATATTACTGTTGTTGATCACATAAAAATACCGGTCATCTACTGCAACGGCCTGCTTCGCTTCGGCAACTTTAAACTTTTTGATTTCAGTAACTGATTGGGAAAAACAGCTCAGGTTCGAAATAATACTGAGTAAAATGATGGAAAGAAAAAGGTTTTTCTGAAGCATTTTGGTAGATAGAATGAACTTTGAAGATAAAACTTATTTCAAGTTAAAAAAAAGAACGGGCTCCGGAAACCAGAGCCCATCTATTAAATACGTAAACAAAAAATTTTTATTAATTCCGTCTCTTAAATAACGGTAAAATAGTTTAAAAATTGGTCAAAAGTCACCAAGAGTTTACATTAAAAATAGGCTTTCTGTACAGTTAGAAGCATTTTTAGAAGAATTGCCAGAACTTATAAAATGTTATTAATAAATTTGTTCTGACCATTGATTTAGAACTACCAGTTCTGTTCTTTTTTTATAATGCAACATTATTTCTGACTTTGCTAAAATACATGAAATGCTTGCTGGTAAGCCTAGATGCTTTGTACCAGGTATAAGATCAGCAGTAAACTCACCAGAAAAATAACGGCTGTGACAATCCTGATCAGCAGAGACGAGTGGTAATAACTTCCAGCTTCCAGCTGCTTTTTGGTGTCGTTGTAGCGGAGATACGAAAACAATGTAATTAGCGCTCCCAGACCAACCAGCATGATACCGATAACAGGGGAATAACCCGTAGCATGTGGGACATTTTCCTTACCAAGTACCGCAGTAATCTGCCGGACAAATAAGGAAAATTTAACGACCACAAACCCAAATCCCATGATTCCTATACTTGTTCTGATCCATGCAAGGAAAGTACGTTCATTGGCAAGATGATCGCCAGCATTTTGTTTCGGCTTCGGTCTGGTTGTATTTTCAGTCATATTAGTATTTCTTATACAGCTGGTAATTTCAGTAAATATAGCTGGACTGTTGGCAATCTCTGACACACCTGTTTCTAAGCTTCGAGCAATCTTAAATCGATATAGTACTCAAAGCTTTGGCTGATTACTAATGGTGTGCCGGGTGTAATAAAAATAAACCGGAACACCGGATAGAATCAGAAGAAGCCCTGTTAATGCCTGTACCGGCTCGTTAATAGCGCTGACTACAACCAGTAGAAAACAGAAAGCTGAAAAAATAGCCGGTATCCACAAAGGCACTTTGTATGGTCTTGGCATCTTGTTTTTCCGAAAAAGAATTACCCCGAAAGCTGCGGCTCCATAAAATAAAAAGGAAGCAAAAACCAGCAGATCAGTGAGCGCATCAAAGCTCCCTGACCAGACCAGCACGATGGACCAGATTGCCTGAATCAGAATGGAAAAGGAAGGTGTATGATAAACGGGATGAATAATAGCTGTTTTTTTCAGGAACAATCCATCACGGCCCATGGCATAAAAAATTCTGGCCGACATCAGAATGGTGCCATTTGTACAGTTGAATGTTGTCAGCACGATTAGTATGGATAGCAGAACAGCTCCGATGTTACCTCCTAAAACCCGCGAAGTTTCAACTGCTGCAATCTGGTTGGTACCCAGGGCTTCAATTTGAGCCGGAGGCAGAATAAAAAGATAAACGGCATTGATCAGAAGGTAAAGAACAATCACAATCAGCGTACCGATCCCCAAGGCAAGCGGAAGATTTCGCTGGGGGTTATTGACTTCTTCTCCGATAAATCCTATATTATTCCAACCTTCATAACCCCAGAATGCGCTCAGTGAAGCGGCAAACATCGCAGCAAAAAGCGGCCAGCCGGTAGGAGCCTGTTCATGAACCTGTGTAAAATGGGCAGCTTCTCCTTTTCCTGAAAAAAGAGCTAAAACTACAAAAGCCAGGATTGAAAGGACAATCCCGGCAATGAAGTAACTGCTAAGTTTTTCACCAAAAGAAACGCCGCGGTAGTTTACATAGCTCAGGACAATAATTAATAAGGAAGCAGTAATTTTGATACTGGTACCGCCCAGACTATGAAGTTGCGGTACAATCTCGTGTAGCGATTCTGAAAAAACATAAGCCAGCGCTGCGATTGTAGCTGTTTTCATCACAGCCAGACTTGCCCAGCCGTAAATAAAAGAGAAAAACCGTCCGTAAATTTTGTTGAAATAAATGTACTCTCCACCAGACCCGGGCATCATCGCAGCCAGCTCGGCACTGCTGAGTGCACCCATCAGGCTTAATACGCCGGCTAATGTCCAGCAAAGCAGCACCAGTGCCGGTGAGTGCAGCTGATCCATCATCGGGGCTACTTTTTTATAAATCCCCGATCCGACAATGGCGCTCACGACCAGAAAAATGGCCGAAAGCGGTTTTATTGATCTTTTTAGGACGTTATGCTCAGCCATTAGAAGCCGGGTTTGGAATGTATGGAAAGGTAGCCATCCTGCAAAATAAATCCACTTTCTTTATGATCTTCCAAAAGATCAAAACTTCCGTCCAGATCCAGATATCGCGTGTTTGCGCAGGCAAATGCAGCATGCAAAGCAGCTGAAATACTCAGATCGCTTTCATCATTACAGCCCCAGAAAAGATCAATATCTGCCTGGCGGGCAATGGTAGCAATTTCAAAAGCAGCCGCAAGCCCCCCGCATTTCATAAGTTTTATATTGAAAATTCCAAATAAGTCATGACGTGCAAGTTCAAACGCCGTTCTTGCATCTTTGAGCGACTCGTCCGCCGCCAGAATTTTACGCACCTCATTCGGAAAAGTTAATAGTGTTTGATCCAGTCTTGGGTGAAAAGGCTGCTCAATCAGCTCAGTAGGACAAGATGCTGTCAGGGCCAGGAAGTGTTCCAGATCATTTGCCTGATAACCCTCATTGGCGTCTACCCGTACGGTGAAATAATCACCGAATGTTTCCCGAAGTTTAATAATCCGTTCTGCATCCTCCTGCACATTCAGTCCGGTTTTGACTTTTAGTACTTTAAATTCCTGTGCTTTATATTCCTTTGCTTCCTGGATCGTTTCGGCAACATTTTTGATGCCGATGGTTACAGAGGTAAGCATTTTACTGTGGTGCCTACCGTAAAAATCCACGATAGGAAGGTTAATCCATTTGCCGAAAGCATCATGCAGAGCTATGTCAATAGCGGCCATCGTAGCAGGGAAATCACGATACAGATCTCTGAAATAGGCAATATGCGATAGAAATTCACGGATGTGTTTTCCTTTCAGATATTCGCTGACCTGAGGTGAAGCCAGGTTGTCAAGCGTTTGCGCAGGCATCTCCCCAATCACTTCAGGATCAGGGTTAGCTGCTCCCCTGCCGCATAGGCCATTGGATAATTCTATCTCAAAAAAAATAATTTCCGCGTCACTAATAGTCTCACGCGCAATGGTATATGGTTTTTTCAAAGGAATTAATTCTGAAAAAGCTCTGACCGATCGTATGTTCATTTTACAAGTGATTTAAGGCTGTCAGTAACCGCGTCACACCCTTGCTGAATAGGAAGCAAAACCGGAATGTCAAGCTGTTTTTGATACTTCTGCTGAAAAGACAAATATTCTTTTTCACTGCATTGCTCCGTATTTAATGCCAGTGCTATCACCTTTGCACCATACATTTCTATAAGTTCGATCTCGGATTCAAGTGTCGGGATCTTACCAAAATGTTCTTCCATATCAAAAAATTCTCTTTTGGGAGAATGCACCAGAATGACGTGTTTAGCCCTGCCTGAAAGCAAAAATTCTGCACCGCACGGCCCGCTTGGATTTCTAAGTGCAGACTGACCTTCAATAAAAATAATATCAGGGTTTGTTTCTGAAGCGCAGCTTAAAATGGCATGTTCAAGCTCTCCGGAAACAAAATCATTTAATGTGGAATCAAAGATAAAACCATATTTTCCACCTTGGAGCCAGCCCGTCTGGCCGGTATAAATCATCTGTGCTTTAAGTCCTGCTTTTTCGCAGGCTTTGATCAGCAGCCTGGTTGTAGTTCGTTTGCCAAGCGCGCAATCCGTCCCCATCACGGCAACTACCGGCGTTTTCAGGTTCAATATTTCACCAGTCCAAAAATGCAGATCTTTAAAATTTTTGGGCTTACGAATATCTACAAGTGCTACGCCGTGAAATCGGGCGAGCTCTGCAATGTCTGTTCGTTCTGAAAGATAATCGTGCAGACCATTGATAATGGAAAGCTTATTTGCAATAGCCAGCTCGACGATTTTCAACATAAAATCCGGAAAACGCCCGCCGGTAGTCGCTACACCAATGATGCAATAAGAAGGCCCCGACTCCATGGCTTTTTCAATACTATCAAAAACAGGAATGTTCCGGAATTGACCGTCCAGCACCGTTCCGGCGTCCTTTCCTGCGTGTTTATGATCTACAATACCCACAATCTCAAAACGCTCGCTTTCACGGATCAGTCCGTGAGCCGTTTTGGCATCTACCGTATCCAAAAGACCGGCAGTTAATACAATTGCTTTTTCCATTTATCAAATCAATATTTGAAGTAAAAATAGATTAAATTTCTAAAATTAGGTTCTTATATGTACTTTTATTCTACAATAAATTAATAAATAAGAATATAATTCTATAAAACTCATGGACAATGACAGATGATTTGGATAAGAAAATTCTTAATTTTCTTCAAAAAGATGCAAAGCTGACGATTAAAGAACTGGCCGAAGCACTTGAAATGAGTACAACGCCCATCTTCGAACGGATTAAAAGAATGGAAAGAGATGGTGTGATCAAAGGATATGTGGCCCTGATTGACCAGGAAAAAGTCGGACGTGGACAAACGGTTTTCGTCAATATAAGAATGCCGGTATATACAGCAGAAAATGTGGCAGAATTTGAAAATCAGATCCGCGGGATGCCGCTCGTGCTGGAATGCTATCATCTGGCCGGCACGATTGACTATCAGCTCAAAGTTGTAGTGGAGAACATCAAGGAATACGACAAACTGTTACTGGAAATTTCAAAAATAAAAAACGTGAACGTTGAAAGCAGTGTCATTGTGCTGCATGATGTAAAACAGCAAACCGCCATTCTTCTATAATAAACGCCTAATCTAATCTTATGAAAAAGTATCTTCTAACAGGTATAAAGTCCGGATTTTTACTCTTTCTTTTTGCATCTTCGGTTCTGATTTCCTGCAAGAACTCCCGTCAGTCAACAACAATGAATATGGAAAGTCAACTGGATGAGATTTTTGCTTCTGCCCCGGATTTCAGCGGCGTTCTGCTGGTTGCTGAAAAAGGGAAACCGGTCTATCACAAATCATGGGGTTATAAAAGTTTTCTGACCAAAGAGCCGCTGGACACTTCCAGTATTTTTGAGCTGGCTTCGGTCTCCAAGCAATTTACGGCCATGACGATCATGCAGATGAAAGAGCAGGGAAAACTATCTTTTGATGATCCTCTGGACCGCTATATTCCGGGCCTTCCCTACCCTGGGATCACTATCCGGCACCTGCTTACACATACCTCCGGTCTTCCGGATTATCAGGAGGTGATGGATCAGCACTGGGATAAAAATAAAATTGCAGGCAATGCCGATAACATTGCTTATCTGATCCAGTATCATCCTGAAAAAAAATTTGAACCCGGAGCAAAATACGAATACAGCAATACGGGTTTTATGCTGCTAGCCAGTATTACTGAAAAAGTTTCCGGGCAGGATTTTATTGAATATTGTAAAACACAGCTTTTTCTTCCGACGGGTATGACGCAAACAGCTATCAGGACACTGGATGAAAAAAAGCAGCTTCCGAACCTTGCACTAGGCCATATCTACGTACAGGATAAAAAACAATACATGCCGGCTGATTCCTTTCCTCAGTTTAATTATGCCATCTGGCTGGGCAACCGGAAAGGCCCGGGACGGGTAAGCTCCACTTCAGCGGATCTTTTAAAATGGGACAGGGTTTTGTACTCCGGTAAAATGATCAAAGCAGAAACGCTGAAAGAAGCATTTACTCCGGCAAAACTTAACGATGGTTCCTTTTCAAATTATGGATTTGGCTGGAAAATCAAGCAGACTAAAAAGGGTAAGGTAGTGTGGCACGATGGCGATAACCCGGGTTATGCCACAGAGCTGATCCGTTACATTGACGCAGATAAAACTATTATTCTGCTCTGCAACAATGCACATGCAAAAATGCCTGAGATCTTAAAAAAGATAGAAACTGTTGTGGAAAAATAATTTTAAATCAGTAGAAAGTCCGGTATTTAGGCGAAAAGCAGTATATCAAAAAAGTAGCCTCTGATCCTTAGAAGCTACTTTTTTGATATTAAACGAAATCGAAACGAATCAAAAAACAATAATCAATTAATAGCAATGATACGTTCGGTCTGTGGTTCTGATAACTGAAATGTTTTCACCTGACTAATGTTTTTGCTGTTGACCTCAATCTGATAGGTTCCGGCAGAAAGTTCATCTACATTTAAAACACGTCCGAATTTCTGATGGCTCTTTTCAATTACTTCGCGGTAAACAATCTGTCCTCTTTCATCTTTGATCAGTAAAGTGGTATTTGATGTATTGCTTGACTTATCGACCAATACATTGATTTTACCTTCTTTATTGACATAAACTCCTGTATTAAGTAAAGCAGTTTTTCTCGTTTCTTTTTCCTCAGCATTTGAAGTGAAAGCAATAGAAGTAACAAAGGCGAAAGCTACGATGATGGTTTTGATTGACGTTTTCATGGCTATATATATTATTTTTTGATGATTTGTTTCTCTTAATGAACATGTCAAAGGTATGGTGATAACAGGTACTATGTAATACAAAGTACATGAGTGGATGTAAGAAAAGGACGAACGGCAAAAAACCTTTCCGGAGTGATACAGATGAAAATAAAATTAATCCATTCCCTATTTTCTGGCCAGAATAATCAATAAAAGAAGCGAGGCCGAGTCTTTAGCAACAGATTCAGAATATTGATATAATAATTGAATAACTTTGGCCGATCAAATACTACCGAAATGTACGTTAAAGAAGTTTTTTCAATTTGGCGCCTTCTGAAAGGAATATGGGTTGGCGTTCTTGCAGTAACTGGCTATGCAGCCTTTGTTTTTTATCTCTATCAATATCAAAACTGGCACTTTCTGGTTTTCCCTATTTCCATTGTTTCTATTGTTGGTACCGCACTCTCGCTTTTACTGGGTTTTCGTACCAATTCAGCCTATGACCGCTGGTGGGAAGCAAGAAAAGTCTGGGGTGCCATTGTTAACGATAGTCGGACGCTAATCCGGCAGTCCATTGCGTTTATCCATACAGAAGCCGATGAAAAGAAAAGTATTGTTGAGAACATCGCTCATCTGCAGATTGCCTGGTGTTATGCCCTTTGCAATAGTCTGCGTCAGGAATCCGTGCTGATCGATGCCAATCTTCATTTAAGTAAGGATGAGCTTGCCTTTGTAGCCGGACACGACAACAAGCCCAATGCGATCATTCTGCTGATTCATGAAAGAATAACCTCGGCCTTTAACCTGGGCTATATCAATCCGCTTATGTACCAGAGCCTTGACGACACATTGAGACGGAATACGGATTCTATGGGAAGATGTGAAAGAATAAAAAATACGATTTTTCCAACGCAGTACAGCTTTTATGTACATATGACGATTTTTATTTTTACACTGATTCTTCCCATGGGCCTGATCGACAGTATCGGCAGAATTGCAATACCTATTACCTTCGTCATTTCATTTCTTTTCTTTTATGTGGAAGGAATATCTTATGTTATGCAGAGTCCTTTTGAAGGAAACCACAATGATATTCCGATGCGCTCACTTTCCAGAACCATAGAAATTAATCTTCTGCAAACCATTGAGGCCGATCTGATACCGGATAAAATTCTTCCTAAGGACGGATATGTGATGTAACAGCAACCATTAAACCGATGGTTACAAATTCAGAATATAATTTAACTGTGCTTTGCATTTCCTGCTAGATTTAGCTTAGAATGCAAAGCATAACTTTATGGGAACATAAAAAAATTATAAACCCCCAAACACAGGATGATGTATATAGCTGAATGTTGTAATCCGGATTTCTTTACAATACAGATTTGTAACAACCCAAAGCCATTAAAAAACTTTCATTTAAAATCATCTAAATATTATATTTACAATAATATTTAATTTAAATATAAATCATTAATATACAGATTATTAACTAAAATAAGACACTAATTAGCAACTGATATTTGACAAATTCATCATCGCTTAGTCAAATCTTAAATCAAATGTTGCTTCTGCCTAAATAAATTTAACAGATATTTGTAAAAATTTTGATTCAAAAATACGAATAGCAACAACTTTACATTTTCCCGCATCTTAAACAACATCAGAAACATTCAGATTTTGCTTTGGTGTATTAGAAGCATAGTAGGATTATTTCATGGTCCTGATTTTGGAAAACACTGGTTTTAAATTGCTGAAATTATTTTTTCAAAGTACATATTCATAACACATTTAAATGTTTACTCTTTAAAAGTAAATAGTAGCAAAACAGGATAAAGTGATTAAAAGTTATTCAACCCCTCGTATTTCTTTCTTATGGCTGGCACTTTCATTGCTGCCTTTTTTTGTAAATGCTCAAATCAGTGTAACGGCACCTCTTGAACGATCCGTTTATCAGCGCGAACTAAATGGTTCGGCCACCGTAACAGTAAGTGGAAGTTACTCGCTTTCCGTAGATAAAATTGAAGTGCATGCCGTACCTGTTGCCTCAGGACAGGGCACCGAAATCGCATGGACCACTTTACAGGACAAACCTACGGGTGGCGTTTTCAGTGGAACGCTCCGTATTACGGGCGGCTGGTATAAGCTGGAAGTAAGAGGTTCTAAAAACGGTGTTCAGGTGGGAAATACAGCTACGGTTTCCCGAACCGGTGTAGGCGAAGTACTGATTATTTCCGGACAGTCCAATGCGCAGGGTATGATTGATCACGGTTATTCAAATGCACTCCCTCCGGGTGCCTCAGACGACAGGGTGAATTATGTAGCTGATAATAATGAAGATAATAATAACACCTATGATCTTGCTTTCCCTACCTTTAAACAGCTGAACAGCACTGAAGAAGTGATGGGGCCGCGCGGACATGGAAGCTGGTGCTGGGGGCTTTTAGGAGATCTTCTTGTCAAAAAACTTAATGTGCCTGTAATGTTTATCAATACAGCATGGAGCGGCACTTCCATTATCAACTGGGTGGAAAGCAGCCAGAATATTACGACTTATTCAGTATATACAGATCGTACCTTTGTACTGCCTGCACAGATGCCTTATGGTAATTTGCGGCTTGCCTTACAATATTACGTTAAACAGTATGGTGCCAGAACGATTTTATGGATGCAGGGTGAGACCGATAATGCTCCCATGAAAATGAGCTTTAATGATTATAAATCACGTTTGAAATTTGTGATTGAAAAACTTAGCTCGGATGTCAACAAAAAAATTCCCTGGGTAATCGCCCGTACCTCTTATGCAAGTAACTCCACGAACCAAAACGTAATCGATGCACAGAATTCGGTAATCAGCGAATTACCCGGTGTGGCGTATGCTGGTCCCGCTACGGATGGTTTAGCTGCACAGCGTGCGGACGGAACACATTTTTACGGTGCAACAGCTTTAACCGTTCTGGCCAATGCGTGGAGCGATGCACTTCCTGTAAGTTTTTTCTCAACCGTCAGCCCTGTTACTGTAACGGATGAACCGAAGATCGTGAGTACCTGTGCGCCTAATAACAGCTCTTTAAATCTGACTTTACCGGATGGATATCTCAATTATACCTGGACCAAAGAAGTCAATGGAAATGCAAGCAGCGAAGGTGGCCGCACCATTAATGTTTCGAATCCGGGTGTGTATTATGCTAAGTTACGGGATGCTTATGGAAATACACTTCGCTCACAAAAAGTTATCATCAGCAATTCGATCAAACCAGGCACACCAACCATTCTGCAATCCGGTTCGCAGCAGGTTTGTGCAGATTCTGCATTCACTTTCACTATTAATGGGGGAAATGATGAATACAGCTGGTATAAGGAAGGAGCGAGTGCTGCCTTAGCAACAGGAACTTTGTATAAAGTAACGGCTCCCGGCACTTATTTCGTCAGAAGTCAGAATATATTCAGTTGCGTATCAGACAATTCAGCGGGATCTTCACTGCTGGTTCGTCCGCAGGTTTCCACTCCAGTCATTGAAAAAACAGGCCCTTTTACCGTTACGGCTACGATCAACCAGAATGGCGTGGGTGAATTCTTCAACTGGAAACGCGACCAACAGCTGCTGGAAGAAAACACGGAAAGTACAATTAAAGCGACAGTTAATGGCACTTATTCAACCCGTGCGTACCAGACTTTCACCCTGGAATCCAAGCAACTGACCTGCTACTCTCCGTTTTCCAACGAACTGTCAGTATCAACGGACGGAGATGCAGCCATTGTGGTTTATCCTAATCCGGGTTCACGTGATGATATTTATATTGAATCACGCGACGATATGGAAAACGCCGAAATTACGGTGTACGATCTTTATGGAAGAATTATGGTAGTTCAAACGCAGGATATGAAAAGCCGGGTGAAAATTCAGGTAAAAAACCTGACATCAGGAAAATATATTTTACGCATCCGTGCAGCAGGTGTTAATGTCACCAAGCAGATTGTGGTTCTTTAAGCCAGGAAATTGTAAGGAAGTACCTAATAAGGTTATCAAAAAGAAAGGGTTCAGGAAATTATCTTGTTCCCTTTTTTTTATTTTATCTGTAGCTCTGATCTGAGAATTGGCTATGCAAAAATTTCTTGATGTATCTGCCTGCCACGCAATTGCTAGAAAAATAATGCCGGTTGAGTCATTTAACCACTCATATAGACATTATTAAATTGTAAATTCTGCTTTTCTGCAGCAGCTTACATTTTGGTAAGTAATAATATTGCGGCACGAACCATTTTACCATTATTCTGTAATGAAATTTCTTATCCGCCCGACCCTTTTCATTGGTTTATTTTTTTCGTGCATGTTCGCAGTTCATGCCCAGAATAAAATGAATGTTCTAAATCTGAAATCGGCCAAAGACCTTCATGATTTCTTCCGGTATACCGGCAATGATGTGATGCTTATTGCCGGACACAGAGGAGGTATGGTCAAAGGATTTCCTGAGAATTCAATAGCTACTTTTGAGAATACGTTAAAACATACTCCTGCCTTTTTTGAAATCGATCCGCGGCTTACGAAAGATAGTATCATTGTGCTTATGCATGATGCCACACTGGACCGTACCACAACCGGCAAAGGAAAACTATCAGATTATACTTACGCGGAACTTAAAGCTTTTCATCTGAAAGATGCTGAAGGAAATATAACTGAGTTTAGCATCCCTACCCTCTCCGAGGTTATGGAATGGGCACGTGGAAAAACAATTCTTAACCTGGATCACAAAGATGTACCGCTTGCCATGACTGCGGCTTTGATCAAAAAACATAAAGCCGATGCCTACGTGATGCTTACGGTCCATAAACCCTTGGAAGCAAAGTATTACCTGGATGACAACAAAGACCAAATGTTTTCTGCCTTTATTAAATCAAAGAAAGAATTGGAAGAATATGAAAATGCGGGCATTCCTTTTACCCAGATGATCGCCTACATTGGTCCCTTGGTAAAACCCGAAAACCAGGAACTGTATACGTTATTAAACAAAAAAGGAACGATGTGCATGATCTCTGCAGCTTCGTCTTATGATAAATCAAAAGATTCGCTGGAACGGAAAGCGGCTTACAGAGCTGTGGTAAAGGACGGCGCTTCCATTCTTGAATCCGATTACCCGATTGAAGCAGCGGAAGCGATCAAAGATCTGATCAGAAAGGATAGTGGCAAAATGAAATATTTTCAATTCAGCCATTAAATGAAGTTTTAATTTGAGATCAGCCCTGTAAATTCGTTTCTTTGGCACTCTATAATCTCAGAGCTAACCCATGAAGAAATGTTTTTGCGGAAATGAAAAGCCATTTTCAGTCTGCTGTGCCCCAATAATGAATGGTACTCTTAAAGCTGATTCTGCTGAAAAACTTATGCGTTCCCGCTATTCGGCTTATGTCACGCATAAAATTGATTACATCATAGAGACTACCCATGTTTCAGAAAGAGTGAATTTGATCAGAAAAGAAATAGAGAATTGGGCAAAAGCCAATAGTTGGCAGCAGCTTGAAATACTTTATTCAGATGAATTCACCGTAAAGTTTAAGGCACACTACAAAGACCGAAAAGGCAAAAGCCAGATGCATCATGAACGATCCAATTTTGTTTGCGAAGAAAACCGCTGGTATTATCTCAATGGCTTGTTCCCCTGAAAACTAGTAAAGAAACTACAGTTATAAATCATTTTCATATTTAGTAGTTTTTTCACCATGCCACTTAAAGTTTGTTTGTTAGGTTATACTTAATATCCAGACTATAGTTTTTCTTTCACACAGCCTGTATAAATGCGAATGGATTGATAATTACAGGTTATACCTTAATTATCAATCCGTTCGCATTTATAGCTCTAAAATCTGGCAACAATCCAGGCCTACTGTGTTTTCAAAGTGGTATAATAAAGCTGCAGTTTAACACCAGGTTCAATCGGATGCATCTGATTTCCAACTACAAGGCGGGATAATCCTTTAGAAAATGCTGTATTGTATTCAGGGAAAGAGTTGTTTCCTGCAAGTGTTGAAGTTACAAACATCAAACCATTTGTTTCCTCCGATTCACTGGCAAGAATAGTTGTAAATTGACCGCTTACATCAAACCTGTAATACTGTTCGTTATTTACCAGATCATTAATAAAGGTACTTGTTACAACTTGGCCGGCAAGATCGGTAAGTGCTATGGGTAAACCTGAGGATTTATAAAACTGATTGTTTTTATCTACCAGAAAAACGTGCAAGACTGGTGGTGGCATAAAAGGATACGTTGTTGAACCCCGAACAGGAGTTACCTTTAAATACGCCCTGTTTGGAACAGAGTATGGGACATACTTCAAATTTCTTACCGTTGGAAAATCAGCCCGCATCATAATACCCGTTCCTTCCTGAATATAAGCCTGGTTCCCGGATTGTTCTGAAGGAAGTGAATTTCTACTGTTATTAAGCGGCAATTTAGCCAGATCAGTAGCGGTTCTGTCTCCTAAAATCTGGTTATAGGAAGCCGTTACTCTAAAAGTACCTACGCCTCTTGTTATTCCATCTTTTTCTATGGTATGATAATGAAGTTCGAGTACAGTACTGTCACTTGAACTTCTAAAGCCTATCACAGCATTATTGTCCTTCGCATCTGATGTAATCATCAGTCCTTTCAAAATCTCAATCCATTGTTCGTTGGAAGTAAGAAGGTTTGCTACACTCTGATCAAATATCTTTTTACCTAAAACATCCGAAAGCTTGAACCTGACAGCGCTCGTAGTTGTAGTTGGATTTGGAGTAAGACTTTTTTTACCAATTGGCGTTGGATCAAATGCAGTATTATAAAAATTATAATATGAACTTTTCAGAAGTATATCCGTTTGCAGCGCATGAACCGACAGATTCATGGCTTTGGTAGTATCTCCATAATAATACTTATCAAAAGGCGCCTTAAATACCAGTGAATCATAGATAGCCTGATCAGGAATGGCAAGCGCGCCAACGAAAGTAGGCTGAAAAAAGGTAGTAGCATGCATTTTGCCTAAATACGGATCGGTCAGGCGGCCAACTAATAAGCGGTCAGGACCACCAGTCATGACCGAATCAAGCGCAACCGTTGAAAGCTTTACAAGACTGGTATCAGAAAACAATACCATGAAGTTATCAGGATTCTGCTGGTTTAATGCTACGACTTCATCCCCCCACTGACAACCCGCTACAGATATACACAAAGAAAAACCGGCGATAACATTGAAAACCGGTAAAAAAAACTTTTTAGAAAAATATTGATTCAATTTCATTTAGCGCAAGAACAGTAAAAATGCAAAAATATCAGATATAAACCTGAATAACAAAAGGAATTAGACAAACAGGCAAAATGTGTAGACTAAAAAAATAACTGCAACAAAACTGCCGATCCACACGTATCCCTATATATTACATCGGGGATTGCATTTTTAAATACGTATGAGAAAGATTAATTGTATTGTTATTGATAGTAATGAACCTGATCTTGCAATTGTTTGTCAACAAATTAACAGTATAGCTTTTTTAAAATTGTGCGGTGCATTTAATAAAGCTGAAGATGCTGCCGTCATGCTTAAAACGCAAAAAGCAGACCTTCTATTTTTAGACATTGAAAATTCAGGTGTTTTAGGCCTTAAATCTTTGCAGTGTATTTCATACAGCACCCGTGTCATTGTCACAACAAAAAGCGGGCACTATGCGTTAGAAGCTTTTAACCTCGGTGTACTGGACTATGTGCAAAAACCTTTCAACAAGGAACGTTTCAGAAAAGCAGCAGACAAAGCCTATGAACTGTTCAGTCTTTTAAGTCTCCGCGACAAAAGAAATGCTCAGACTGAAGCGTTTTCTTCCGATCAGGAATATTTATTTGTAACGTCTTATTATGCTTTGGTGAAAATAAAATTAGCGGATGTTACCTACGTGGAAGGACTGAAAGATTACCTGAAAATATTCCTTACCAGTCAGTTGAATCCAGTCATTACCAGGATGACCATGAAGGTGTTGGAAGAAAAACTACCCCGAAACCAATTCTTTCGGGTACATAAATCCTACATCGTTTCAATTGACAAAATAGATTTTATCAGAAGCCAGCGCATCAAAATCGGACTAAATACCGTACCAATCAGTGATGGCTATTATGAAACTTTTAGGCAAAAAGTAAATATATAATTTTTCTAAGCAATCACAACGTGTTATGTTTGCAGTAGATTTGGTCCGGATGCCCCTTCATCTATACATTTGGTTATCTTATCGCTATTATATTTTGTATTCTACCTCAATTTTTGTATTCATTTGTATTAATTAGTCAAACCAGAATTTTTTCCATGTTTAATACCTTAAAAAAGTCATCATTAACCCTTCTCATTGCTTCCACAGCTTTATTTCAATTTGGATGCAAGGATGATAGTAAAGATCCGGATCTAGTAGGAAACTGGTACAAAAAAGGCGTTCCTTCTTTTGGCGGTTCGCCGCGTTATGGAACAGTTAGCTTTATGATCAACAACATCGGGTATATTGGAACAGGTTATACCAGCGAAAGTGTGCAAAGAGCGAAAGATTTCTGGGCTTATGATGCAACTTCAAAAATTTGGTCACAGATGGCTCCTTTTGCCGGTACTGGCAGAAACGATGCTGTTGCCTTTGTAGCTGGCGGAAAAGCTTACGTTGGAACTGGCTATGATGGCGTAACTACCATTGACAATGGCTATAAAAAGGATTTCTTTCAATATACACCTGCAACCAACACCTGGAAAGCAATAGCTGATTTTCCTGGAAGTCCGCGTCAGTATGCTTCTGCATTTTCAGTAGGTGACAATGGCTATGTAGGTTTGGGATGGAATAGAAATCTTGGTTTTTATCAGGATATTTACAAATACAATGCAGCTTCTGACACCTGGACAGAAATGGCAACATTCCTGGGTGGAAAAAGAAGAGGTGCTACAGCATTTACCATTGGAGAAATTGCTTATGTTGGGTTTGGTCTAACCAACTCTAATATAAATGCAAGAGATCTATACCAGTTTGAGGCTAATGGAAATGGCGGTAAAGGAGCCTGGACGCAAAAAACGGTGTTTAATGACGACAACGGTGATTTTCCTCCTGGAAGAGATAACGCATCTTCATTGGTAATCAACAATCTTGGTTATATTGTAGGTGGCGGAACAGGTCTTTCAGATGTTTGGGAATACAATCCTGGTACAGACAAATGGGCTGAAAAAACCAGGTTCCCTGGGTCTCGCGGATCAGCAGCAGCATTTGTAGTTAATAACATAGGTTACTTTGGAACAGGAGTTTCCAACACAACTCCTACGGATGATTTCTGGGGCTTTGATCCAAGCGCCGCAGATAACGATGATGACAACGTTAATTAAGAAGTGACAAAGAAGTCAACTTTCAATCGCTTTGCTTTAATTTGCGCCTGGACCTTCACTGCTGCATTTTTCTTTTCTTCCTGTAAAGGAAACAAAGAAAAATCAGGCGGCGAAGGTCCTCGCCATTTTCGGGTATCTCCCATCAAACCGGATTCAGCAACAGGCTGGGGTTACCGGATACTGGAAGATACCATTCCGGTGATCGAGCAGCGGTTTATTCCTGGCGTGCAAGGCACTGTCGGGTTTGAAACAAAAGATCAGGCACTTAAAACAGGTGCATTGGTGGTCAGTAAGTTGAACAAGGGCATTTGGCCACCTACAATAACGATGCAGGAGTTAGATAGTCTTGGGATTGTATATCCGCATTAATTCAGCAGTTCAATTTATAAGCAAAAGGGTACAAACCAGTTTGGTTTGTACCCTTTTGCTTATAAAGGAATATTGATTTTATTGATCCGATTTTTTGAACTGATAAATGCCCAGACAGGGATAGTGATCGGAATATTTTATTTTATTCAGTGTCTGAAAATCCAGTACTTGCAACTTCTTGTCATCATAAAACTGATTATCAATCCGGATAAATGAAGGGATATGATTATAAGTAAAACCAAACCCCTCCCCTTTAGCTTCAAATGCATTGTTCAACAGATTACGGCATTTTCCATATACATAGCTGTAAGGAGTTTCATTAAAATCACCCGTCATAATGACCGGATGAGGCGATTGTTGAATCCAGTACTCCAGCATTTTGGTTTGGGGAGCACGCTCGTTAAAACCTCTCTTAATCTGAGAAAGACTTCCTTTTGCTTCCCGTTTAATGCCCGATACTCCTCTTTGGTGCGTCAACTTGGATAGCCTTAGCGACATCGAATACAAATGAACGCCTATGACACGCACCATATTTTTACCTACCCGTATATCTGCATACATGATCCCATTCTGAAACTCAAAAGCAATTTCTTCATGTTTTACGATAGGAAACCTGGAAAAAATAGCTAAAGTATTGTATTGGCCTGACTTGTCTTTTTCATTTTCCAGAAAATTATGATAACGGTAACCAGCCTTTTCCAGAAACTCTGTTGTTCTGAATGCAGGGATAGGATCTTCGTTATTGTATTCAGGCATTACCAGCACGTCTGCATCCATACTGACAAGCCATTTTTTCATTTCATTGGTTAGGGCATCATCTTTACGGCTGTGATGCTGGGTTACCCAAAAGCCATATACATTATAATTTAAAACTTTTAAGGTTTTTGCAGCTGTTTTGTCTCCTGCTGTGTTTTCATTCTCCTTTTTAAACTGATACGTTCTGTCTAAGAAAATTCCGGAAAGAAAAACAAGAAACAAAGGAGCCAGCGCCTTTCGGGGATCAACCAGCAGCCAGAAAATGACAAAAGCCAGGTTGATCACTACCGTGACCGGAAACGACATCATCAGAAAACCAGCTATCCAGTGCGATGAAGGGACCCAGAACGTCAGAGCATACACAATTACACTATAAACCGCAAAACACTTAAACAAAAACCAAAAAAATCCTTTTAATCCTTTCACAATATGTTATGATTTCAATCCTCTCACAAAAATAGAGGAACACTTGGAATAAAGAACACTTCACATAGAGTTTGTACAAATGATAAAAAAGTTTTACATTTGCATAATAATTCGAGTTTAATCGGTTGATTGAGGGGGTATTTAATCCCCTTTTTTATTTGTAGTACATCTTACATGACAATAAAAGAACATTTGGAAGTTTTGCTGACCCCGTTTATGGAGGAAGGTAATTATTTTCTGGTGGATATTCAGATTAAGGCTTCTAAAACAAGTCAGAAAGTAATCATTCTCGTTGACAAAGACGAAGGCATTACCATTCAGGAGTGTACATCCATTAGCCGCCAGCTTGCAAAACAACTGGAAGAACTGGAAGTATTTGCCGATCCGTATACACTGGAGGTTTCTTCTCCCGGCCTGGACCAGCCACTGGTTTTGCTTCGGCAATATTTGAAAAACCTGGGTAGAAATTTAAAGGTTACTCTAAAAACAGGAGAAATAGTTACAGGGCAGTTGATCGAAGCAAAAGAAGATGAAATAAAACTTCAGTTGCCGGAACCCAAGAAAAAATCAAAAGTGCCGGTAGATGAAGCATTGCTTAAACGAGACATCCTAACGGATCAAATCTCGAAGGCACTTGTTGAGATTTCTTTTAAAAACTTATAAGTCTGATAATCATTTAGATCTGACTTGCAGGAAATTATATATTATGTATAACTTAGTATCAGCAAATATTCTAAAACATAACAATGGATAGCGGAGTATTAATTGAGTCATTTGCGGAGTTTGCAAGCTCCAAAAACATTGATCGTCCAACGATGATCAGCGTTTTGGAAGAAGTATTTCGTACAATGATTCGTAAAAAGTACGGCACTGATGATAATTTTGATGTAATCATTAACCCGGAGAGCGGTGACCTTGAAATGTGGCGCACCCGCGAAATTGTTGACGATAACTCGGAGGATATTTGGGATTACAACAAAATACCACTTGCTGAAGCCCGGAAAATTCAGACTGACTTTGAAGTAGGTGAAGAAGTTGCTGAAGAAGTAAAGCTGGTTGAATTTGGGCGCAGGCTTGTTCAAACTGCCCGCCAGACCCTTATCCAGAAAATTAAAGATATGGAGAAGGAGATCATGTATGAAAAATACAAGGATCAGGTGGGTGAAATGATTACCGGTGAAGTATACCAGACGTTACGTCATGAGGTAATTATTATGGACGGTGAAGGAAATGAACTTTCGCTGCCCCGTACAGAGCAAATCTCCAAAGACCGTTTCCGTAAAGGGGAATCTGTTAAATCAGTGATCCATAGAGTGGAAATGAATAATGGTACCCCAAGAATTACTTTATCAAGAACTTCACCTGTGTTCCTTGAACGCCTGTTTGAAGTAGAAATTCCTGAAATCTATGATGGAATTATCTCTGTGAGAAGAGTAGTTCGTGAGCCGGGTGAACGTGCTAAAGTAGCTGTTGAATCGTATGACGACCGCATTGATCCTGTTGGAGCCTGTGTCGGTATGAAAGGTTCAAGAATCCACTCGATCGTACGGGAACTTGGTAATGAAAACATTGATGTGATCAACTATACTGAAAATCTTGAACTTCTTATCAGCCGGGCTCTGAGTCCAGCTAAAGTAAGTTCGATGCAGATTGACCGTGAAGCAAAACGGGTTTCAGTATTCTTGAAGCCAGATCAGGTTTCGCTTGCAATCGGTAAAGGCGGCCAGAATATCAAACTGGCAGGCAAATTGGTTGGTATGGAAATTGATGTATTCCGTGATATTGAAGAGCATAACGATGAAGATGTAGATCTTTCCGAATTCTCTGATGAAATCGATGCATGGATGATCAGTGAATTGCACAAAATAGGATTGGATACCGCTAAAAGTGTTTTAGCGCTTAACAAAGAGGAACTTGTTCGACGTACAGATTTAGAAGAAAATACCGTCGAAGATATTCTGGATATCCTTCGTAAAGAGTTTGAATAATTACATGAATATGTGGAGGTATTGACATAGTGTTTATATTTCCACGGATGCAAAAACTTTTTTCTACAAATTGCTAATATGGCAGAAGATAAAATGATGCGCCTAAGCCAAGTGGCAAGGATCCTGAACGTAGGTATAACTACGATCGTGGATCACCTGTCTGCCAAAGGGTACAAGGTGGAAAGTAACCCCAATACCAAAATTAATTCGGATCAGATTGATTCTCTTGCGAAAGACTTCAAATCAGAAGACCTTAAATCCTCATCGGCTCCAAGGAACGTTCCTGCGGAACCGGTCACAGAGGTTAAGGAAGAAAAACGGAAAAGCGATGTAGATGGAATATTATATTTCCGTAATTCTACAACCAAACCTGCTGAAGAAAAAGCACCAGTGGAAGAGAAAGCAGAACCTTCTCAGCCTGTTTTTGAAAATAAACTGCCAGGAATTAAGGTAGTGGGAAAAATTGATCTGGATGCAAAAAAACCAGCGACTCTAGCTCCGGTAGCTACTCCGGCTCCAACTCCTGAACCTACTCCTCAGCCAGAACCGGTTAAGGAAGTTTTGAAAGAAGTTAAAACTGAAGTACCTGCACCGCAGCCCGTAGCCGAAACTCCCAAACCGGAAGTAAAAGCAGCCGAGCCTGTAAAAGTACCTGAGGAAATAAAACAAGAAGCACAACCCGTGGCAAGTGCGCCCGTCGAAAATATAATAATCGAACAACCAAAGAAAGAGATCGTTGCTGCAAAAGAGGTAGTAGTTGATAAACCGGAACCAATACGAGTACCACCGGTTGTACAACCTGTTGCCGAAGTGAAGCCGCCAGCTCCAAATGAAGAGTCAAAACCGGTGGAAACTCCTGTAAAAGAAACTATCCCTGCTGCTCCTGAAAGCAAAACGGGCCAAGAAAGTAGCCCTGCTGCTTCTGAATCGAATGAATCCGAATTGATTGAAGCGCGCGGAGAGCAGCTTCGTGGTCTTCGGGTCATTGGAAAAATTGAACTGCCTTCGGACAGAGCCAAGAAAAAGGATCCTGTTGCGTCAAGTGATTCGGCTACCGACAAAAAACGTCGCCGTAAAAGGAAACGTATTCGTGATGGTGCGGGACCGGAAGTTAAACCTGCTGTGGCGGGTACACCTACTGCCGGAGCCGGAACTACAGGTACGCCTTCTGCTCCTGGTACAGGAAGCAACATTAATCGCGATACTAATAACCGTGACCGGGCAAGAACTCCTTACAACGGATCTAATGCAAATAATAACCGGCCAGCAAATACCAGTAATACAAGCAATAATTCGGGTCCAAGCAGGCCAGCCACTGGTGCACCAGGAACAACACCTCCTGCTGCTGGAACTACTGCCGGAGCTTCAAACAGCTCTGCCGGATCAGCAGCAAACAAAAGCCGTCCTAATAACAGGAGAGGCGGTAAAAGAGAAGAAGTTTCAGATAAAGAAGTTTCCGACAACATTAAAGCCACTATGGCAAGAATGGGCGGAAGTAACGCCCGTACTGCTACACGTGGAAAAGGTTTACGCCGCCGTGACCGTGCTGATCAGAATGACCCGAATGCAGACGGAATTGAAGAAACAAAAGTACTTCGCGTAACAGAATTCGTATCTGCGAATGATCTTGCTTCCCTAATGGAAGTAACCGTTCAGGAAGTAATTTCGGTTTGTATGAGCATGGGTATGTTCGTTTCGATCAACCAGCGCCTGGATGCAGAAGCGATTACTTTTATCGCAGATGAATTTGGCTTTGAAGTTGCCTTTATATCAGCAGAAGAAGAAGTTCAGAATGATGTTGTTGAGGAAGTAGATACTGAAGAAAGTTTAATAGAAAGAGCACCGATTGTTACCATCATGGGTCACGTCGATCATGGTAAAACATCCCTTTTGGATTATATCCGTTCGGAGAACGTTGCCAGCGGTGAAGCAGGTGGTATTACACAGCATATTGGTGCATATAGCGTAAAAACAAAAACAGGTAAGCAGGTAACATTCCTGGATACGCCGGGTCACGAAGCCTTTACAGCGATGCGTGCCCGTGGAGCCAAAGTAACTGACGTTGTTATCATTGTGATTGCAGCGGATGACAGTATAATGCCCCAGACACGTGAGGCAATCAACCACTCACAGGTGGCAGGTGTACCAATTGTGTTTGCATTTAGTAAGGTTGATAAGGCAGGAGCCAACACGGAAAAAATACGTGAAGAACTTGCTAACATGAATATCCTGGTTGAAGAATGGGGTGGTAAATACCAGACTCAGGAAATCTCTTCCAAATCTGGTCTTGGTATTGATCTTCTTTTAGAGAAAGTTCTTCTGGAAGCAGAATTGCTTGAACTGAAAGCTAACCCTAACCGCCGTGCAATTGGTAGTGTTGTGGAAGCCTCTCTTGATAAAGGACGTGGTTATGTAACAACCATCCTTGTAGAAACGGGAACCCTGAAAGTAGGAGACGTTGTTTTGGCAGGTGCGCATTTCGGAAAAGTGAAAGCAATGACCGATTATCTTGGTCGCAAATTGAAAACTGCCGGACCTTCTATGCCAGTTCAGTTACTTGGTTTAAATGGAGCACCTCAGGCTGGTGACCGCTTTAATGTTTTCGAGAATGAGCGTGATGCACGTGATATTGCCGTAAAACGTGAGCAGATACAGCGTGAGCAAACCATTCGTACCCGTAAGCATATTACACTGGAAGAAATTGGCCGTCGTAAGGCGATTGGTAGTTTCCGTGAGCTTAACCTGATTGTAAAAGGTGATGTGGATGGATCTGTGGAAGCACTTTCTGATTCATTATTGCAACTTTCAACCAATGAAGTTCAGGTTAATATTATCCATAAGGCAGTAGGTCAGATTTCCGAATCGGATGTCAACCTTGCCATTGCTGCTGATGCGATCATCGTAGGATTCCAGGTTCGTCCTTCTTCCAATGCGAAGAAAATGGCAGAACAGGATCAAATTGAAATCCGTCACTACTCTGTAATTTACAGTGCTATCGATGAGATCAAAGACGCAATGACCGGAATGCTTGCACCAACGATTGAGGAAATTATCACAGGTAATATCGAAATCCGTGAAGTGTTTAAAATCAGTCGTATCGGTACAATTGCTGGATGTTATGTAACGGATGGTTTTGTGAAACGCAGCAACAAAATCCGTGTTGTAAGAGATGGTATTGTACTTCTTACCGGAGAAATTGACTCGCTGAAACGCTTTAAAGATGATGTTCAGGAAGTTAGAACTGGTTATGAATGCGGTTTGAGTATTAAGAACTACAACGATATAGAAGTAGGTGACATTATTGAAAGTTTCGAATTACGTGAAGTGAAGAGAACATTATAATAATATCTTATCAAAAGAAAGAGCCGGTTTGAGAAATCAAAACCGGCTCTTTCTTTTGATGATGCTGATAATTTAAGCTAAATCATCTTTTGAAATGAAGTACCTTAATATATTTTACTTTTCCATTCTGAAAATAAACTTCGACGTTATCTGTTAGGTCTGTTCCAACCGTATATGCAAAATACCATTGAGGAGATTCGGCCATCATTGGATCATAAGATGCTGAAAGTTCTTTTGTCTGCAGGAAAATTCTTTCAAACTTGGAGGTATAAGATTTGTTCCTGCTGATGTGGATAAGTTTCTCATATAATGCTGATACCTGATCTCCGGTACGAACAGAGGATTTTGCATCTGAATTTTCAGGCCATTGGGAAAGCTTCTTTCCACTATTCAGGAAAATACTGCTAACAACACCGGATTCAATCGTAATCTGAATACCTGAGTCGGTTCCCTCCTTCTGATCAAGTAAAATGTACTTATACAATGGAATGCGGGTTTGCAGCTGAGTAATATCATAAGATATATTACTAACCACATTCAAATAAGATACCCCTTTTGATTGCTGCAATGATTGAATGACAGAATAAATAGTTTCTGCTTCCTGGCTAATCCCCATTCCTAAATAATCACCTGAATAAATGCTGTCGCTGCCGATGAGTTGAACCATAGGCGGATCAGTGATAATTTCCGGTTGGACACTGTTGTCCTTCATACAACCAAATGTGCAAAAAAACAGAATAAGGAATAGTCCGGCTATAATATTTTTCATAGGGAAATAATGATTTGTTCTAACGGTAAGATTCTTTCTATGCCTATTTGGTTGTAAAGGCAAAGAATATATTTATAAATCGTGAACAAACTTCTTTAAAGCCCTAATTAACTTTTTATCCATTTTTTTAAACGAGGTCTATTCAATATATTTGAAACAAACCTTAGAATGTTATGTTTTCCGCCTCCGGATTAAAGAAAAACAACACTACCCTATCCACTGAAATTCTTGCTGGTTTATCTTCCTTTCTGGCTACAGCTTATATCATTGTCGTAAATCCTTCTATTCTGAGCCAGACCGGAATGCCGTTTTCAGCTTTGCTGACCGCTACTATTCTGGTGGCTTTTTTCAGCAGTCTGATGATGGGTATTTATGCAAATAATCCTATTCTTGTTGCACCAGGTATGGGCCTGAATGCTTTTTTTACTTTTTCAGCTGTTATGACGGATAAGCTGAGCTGGCAGGTTGCCTTGGGAACTGTGTTTTGGTCTGGAATCTTTTTTCTTTTGCTTTCGCTCTTTAATATTCGCTCCTATATTGTAAAGGCAATTCCCAAACCACTTCGTTATGCTATTGCATCGGGTATTGGTTTATTTATTACCCTTATCGGTTTTGCCAATGCCAAATTTATTGTAGCCAATCCTGCTACCATGGTGGGTTTGGGAAAGCTGGATGCCGCAACACTAACGTTTGTTGCGGGTCTTTTTATCACGGTTATTTTACTGATCCAAAAAGTTAAAGGAAGCATTCTGATCGGTATTGTTCTGACCAGTCTTCTGGCCTGGCCGATTGGAAGGTGGTGGGGCGGATCAGAAACGATCATATCTATCAGCAGCATTGTTGCTAAACCGGATTTTAGTTTATTGTTCCAGCTTGATCTTATTAATTCGCTGAAATGGAGCCTTGCCCCTGTTATTCTGGCTTTTGTGTTTACTGATATGTTTGACAGCCTTTCTACATTTGTGGGACTTGCCGAGGCAGCTGATCTGCTGGATGAAAATGGTGAACCCAGAAATATCCGGCGTTCTTTACTTGTAGATGCTTTTTCAACCACCATTGCCGGGCTGACAGGTAGTAGTCCCGGAACGGCCTACATAGAATCAGCCGTGGGAATTGAACAGGGTGGTAAAACTGGGCTTACAGCTGTGGTAGGCGCTTTTCTTTTCTTGCCTTTTCTTTTTTTATCACCTTTGATCAGTGCTGTACCAGCCATTGCCACTGCACCTGCATTGGTTCTGGTAGGCGTATTCATGATGAAGCCTGTTGTCAAAATAAACTGGACTGATCTTCAGGAAGCATTTCCAGCCTTTTTGGCCATGGTGCTTATTCCTTTTACATATTCCATTACACAAGGCATTATCTGGGGATTTCTCAGCTACACGGCAATTCATGTAGCAACGGGCAAAGCGAAGGAAATCAGCATCGCTTTGTGGATTATTAACGTATTCGCCATACTTGCATTAATCTTTTAAAACATATATGAAAAAAATAGTACTGCTTGGCTTTTTGTTTCTTATTTCATCTACATGCCTTTGGGCGCAGGATATTATCGGTGTATTGGGCGCTTTTCCTCCTGAACTGGTATTGCTGCAGAGCAAAATGGAAAACAAACGAGATACTGTAATTAACAAAATCCGCTTTACCAAAGGAATATTAAGCGGCAGACCAGTCGTTCTGGCACAAACGGGTATAGGAAAAGTGAATGCTGCCATTGCTACTTCGATGATGATCGAACACTTTAAACCTAAAGAAATTGTTTTTTCAGGCATTGCCGGCGGCATTGATCCCAGTCTGTTCCCCGGTGACATCGTCATAGGAACACAGGTCACTTACCATGATTATGGTGCGGTAGAAGAAAGTGGGATGCAGTATCGGCCTACCCGTAACCCTTATACCATGGCAGAAAATCCGATAACTTTTAAATGTGATTCTATTCTGGTCCAAAAGGCAATGGATGTTTCTGCAGCATTAAAATTTGCAAAGGTAAAACGTGAAAACGGAAGCTTTTTACCGGCAATTAAGAAAGGAATTATTGTTACTGGTGATGTGTTTGTTTCCTCTGAATCCGCTACGCAACGTTTAAGAAAGGACTTAAATGCTGCTGCAACCGAAATGGAAGGTGCTGCGATTGCACAAACATGTTACCAGCAAAATATTCCTTTTCTGATTATTCGCAGCCTGAGTGATAATGCGAATACCAAGGCAAAAGATGATATGATGAGCTTTTACAACATTGCAGCAGAGAATGCAGCCGTACTGGTTATGGCGGTTGTAGGAAAAAAATAATTCACAAACCACGTAAACTGATCTGATTTTAATTGTTACTGATCTCTATTCTGATGAGTAACAATTAATTCAGATAATTTGAAATATTATTACCGATGCAGTTCAGAAAAAACGTCTTCTGCATTCCGGGATAAATATACGGCACCTCCTAAAACCAGGGTATCTTCCACCACACCCAAAACAGGATCATAAATATGGGTTTTCTGCACCAGATTTTTTCTGAAATAAAAACTTGCGAATGTTGAACCAAAGGCTGCTGCTGCACCAATGAGTGCTCCCTTGAAAGCATTGTTTCCATTTGCTTTGTACATGCTTGCACCCGCTAATGCACCCGCGGAACATCTGAAAATTACGCTTACAGGCACAATCCGGTTACCTGCATTTGGTAGCTTGTCTCCTACCAGCTCTGCAAGTGCCAAAACTTTCAATACGTTGGAAACCTGCGGAGACTGCATAAATTTTAATGGGGAATTATCAAGATCAGCAGAGTATTGCTGACTCAGAATATGGCTGGCGGCGGCAGGTCCTGCATTAGACCGCATACCAGCCATGATACCTAACCCTAATGCCTCTATAAACGGTTTTGATGTCTCCTTTTTCATACTAGTAGATCGATTTTAAGAACATGAGGCAATATTGGTGCCAAGTGTGCTAAACAAAAGCAGCGCAAATCACATTTCGATTTTACCTTATCATTTTTATTTAACATTTTTTAATACAATAGGAATACAAAAAGTGCCGTTACGCACATATGTTTCACCTTTTTTATTATATTCATTATGAGAACATTAACTGTACTTTTTATTTTTTCTTTGTTTAGCCTGGCAGCAAGTTATGGCCAGACCACTACCCAGGAAAAAATCGGCTATGTTGATCAACAGTTTATTATTGAAAATCTACCGGAATACAAAAAACTCAGCCAGGAAATTGCTGTAAAAAGTCAGCAGTATGAAAAGGTGCTGAAAGGAAAATTTGATGAATACCAGGCTAAATCTGCCGCATTCGAAAAGCTGGTTACGGATAAATCCGAGCAAATGATCCTGCGGGATAAAGCCATGGAACTTGAAAATCTTAAAAAATCCTATGAAGATTTTGAAAGCAGTTCCCTGAATGAACTGCAAAAATACTATGGGCAAAAATTTACACCGATCCGGCAAAAAGTGAGTGAAGCCATTATTTTCGCAGGCAGGCAAAAAGGGTATGCTTTCGTCTTAAGAATGGACCTGAATCCGGACGGAGGAGATATCTGGCCGGTAGTTTTGTATGCGCGTGATTCTACCTCTAATCTTTCGAAAGATATTTTAAAGAATCTGGGTGTTGACAGCACAGCTGCTTCGACCAGAAAAACAGGCATGTCGCAGATGCTTAAACAAAAATAAAGCTACATTGTATTGATTGTAAGTATAGAAGCCGGGCCCGAAATAAACTTCGGTCCGGCTTTAGTCGTCACACTCATTCTACGAAAAGAAGCTTACTTGTGCGTAGCAGAAAACTTTTAAAACTGTAAATTTGATTTTTATTAAAACAAAATAACCATCATTTACATGAAAGCTTACAGGCTTTATACAACAACTGACGGAGCCTCTGCTTTCCAAAAAGGCCAGATAAAAGACTTACAAAAGATTGAATCCGATTATTTTTTCTTTCAGCAGGACCCTTCGGACAGGCGGAGCTATGAATGGCATCCGGCACCCCGGGAGCAATACGTAATTACACTAAAAGGAACCATCGAATTTACGGTCACGGATGGCAGCTCGTTTGTGATCGAGCCAGGCGATGTACTTATTGCTAAGGATATTGAAAGCTCGGGCCATAAATGGAAGATGCTCAGTGAACAAAGCTGGACACGGGTTTACATTGCGCTTAATGAAGGAGAAGACGATGGGTTCGAAGCAGATCGTACAGTATAAAAATAGCCGCCCTGTTCAGGCGGCTATGAATTCCCGAAATAAATTAAGATCATTCCGGAGCTTCTGCTGTGGTCTTTTGAATGATCGGCCACACACCCGGTGATGGAAAACTTACGCCTTTAGTCATACCTCTGGTTGCATTATCTTGTCCGAAGTAATACATCGGCCAACCTTTATAGGTCATTTGTTTCTTACCAAAAACATCAATGGTTGAGAAAAGCGATTTATCCAGCGCTGAAGGAACATCCTTCCAATCCGTTACCCAGATCGGCCAGGTGGCATCATTGCTAAAATCCGCATTGGTGTAGTTATTTTTATTCTTTTTATCTTTTTTTGCAAAAGCATATAAAGTCCTGCCGTTTGCATCTACAAAATACTGCGTATCGCCTGTGCCTTCCTTTGTATCCGCTGTGTAATTTTTTCCGTCATGGCCTACCAACTGCGTATTGGCTAACATGATAGAATACGATTTTTTGGCAACGATCCATACATCATTAACATTTTCTCCTTTTACGTCACCCGCCACAGCATCCGGTGTGTAGTAGTATAATGGCCAGCCTTTGAAGGTAGTCTGGGTTTTTCCATCAGCCCGGGTGATCGAACTAAAATCAGTTGCGACAAGTCCGGTATCAAGTTTGGGTGTGGCAGCTGAAAATATAGGCCAGGCGCCCAGACAATCTCCCGTACAGGCCGATGTACCATTTACATCTTTGGTAAAAAAATATAAAGTTTTGCCATTCTTATCTACAAGCACGTTGCCTAATTTTGTAGATTTCTGAGAAATATCAAAAGTGGCTGCACGTGGAACGACAACATCGGGTGTATCATCATCATCAGAACTGCAGGACCAACTTACTACGGCCAGACATCCCATTAACACGACAGAACGAATCAAATTGTTTGCTTTCATATAAAATTTGTTAGGGGTAAGTATTGGTTTTATAGCCAATACGGCTGAATCTTCTGCCGGGTTGCGTAGCTTAAAGAAGATTTATAGTTTCTCCCTATTATCACGAAAGCGGATCAGGAATCAAATTCCAATATCTGCAGCATTCTTTTAAATTCAGGCTGGTAATCTGCTGAAATTGTTATAGTCCGATTTAATACGGGATGTTCAAACTGAATCTGCCTTGCATGCAGCAGCATCGAATCCATCTGAAAATGTTCCTTAAAAAAGCGGTTCTGTTTGTTGCAGCCATGTGGCCGGTCTCCTATAATGGGATGAAATATATGAGCCATGTGCTTCCGAAGCTGGTGCATACGCCCGGTAGTAGGGTGAAGATCTACAAGAGAATAACGGCTGGTGGCATGTTTGCCAAAGGGAAGCGGCAGCTCTACCCTTTTGATCGTTTCAAAAGTTGTAAAAGCATCCTGTATGAGGCCGTCGTCACGCTTCAAAGGATAATCAATTTCCAAGGAATCCGGCGTAAATCCTCTGACGATAGCGTGGTACTTTTTCTGAACTTTACCTTCCTGAAACTGCATCTGCATCTCACGATTCATCTGATCCGTTAATGCAAAAAGCAAAATGCCGGATGTTTTCCGGTCCAATCTGTGAACCGGAGAAACTTTTTTCCCTATCTGATCACGTAGGATTTGTACAGCAAATTCTGAAGTATCCGCTGCAATCATAGAGCGATGTACCAGCAAGCCATGTGGTTTGTTAACAGCCACTAGATCATCATCCTGATAAAGGATTTCCAGTGGAAGCGTAAATTGTGGAACAGGTAAGATCGAATCGCTGATAACAGGTACTTTTAGAAAATGGAAAGATCTTTTTCTGTTTTTGAAGTCAATACCACATAGGCATTAGGCTTGATACCCAGCAGGTACGGAAACATTTTCAGAAAGAACATTTTAACCTTCACCAGGTAAAATCCCATCTTATTATTTTCATAAAGCGGCTTTAATACATCATCCTGAAAAAGGTAACATTTATCTTTCAACAGCTCGAAGTTTTCAGATAATAGCAGGAAACGGAAAAGGCCAGGCGTATAAATATTGATATGACCGTAAGCCAGAAAATGGTTAATTTTTTTATCTACATAAAAGGAAAAATCAATGGGGACTTCAAAAATCTGATGCCTGGAAACCCGCTTAATTTCTCTCAGCAAAATGCGTTCATGCTCAACATGCTCCATTACGTGCGAACAGATAACCAGATCAAAATGATTGTCTGCATAAGGAATTTTGTATCCGTCAAACAGCAATACATCTTTCAAATGTTCAATTTTTTTTGATTTGATCATTTCGATGCCGCTTTCCGATATTTCGACACAGTTCAGGTTTTTGGAGAAATTCCATTTAGACAGCCAGTACAGAATACTTCCTTCCCCTGCTCCCACTTCCAGCACATTGTCAAAGTTAATGTCTTTAGCCATTTCCATGATATTCTGTGCTTTGTAGCGTGCGCCCATGGTACGCCAGGCTACTGATTTTTCATCATACTGGGAAGAATAGGAATCTTTTACTTTTTCTGATACATTCATGCTAAAACCGAATTAATATAACCCTCCGATACAAACGTAGTTATTCCTTTTTGCTATATCTTACCCTAAAACGAATTATTGCCCAAAGTACCAGGTAAAGCATTCCCAGAAGAAGCCCGATTTCCAGACTGATCACCAGTGCTGTTCTGTCAAACATACTCTCTAAAAGACTTTCCAGAATCGCTCTGGGATTATGAAGAATATCCCAGCTGTTCATTCTGCGTACCCGGCCGAGATAAACACCAAAGCCTGCAGCAGGCAGACTGACCAGCAAAAAAGTAGTACTGACCATTTTTGAGAAAACCCTTCGCCAGGTCTGGTGGATCCAATAAAGGGAAACCAGACCATTAAACAGACTTACTTCAGCATAGCAAAACAGCATAATGGTATCATGCCAGGTAAGATCACGTTTCAAATCAATACTTAAATGCGAAATATCGGTGATCATATACGGTGCATTGGGAAAAAATGCCAGCCAGGCAAGACTTGAAATAACGACGAGGAAATGAAGATATCCAAAACGCCTGGTCACGTTATTAATGAAAAAGGCAATGATCAAAGGTATCCAGCTCAGGAAAAGATTCCAGTCCATGGAAAAATCAACGGGAGCATTAAAAAGGATACGGACAAGATGAAAAAAGACGGCCAGCAGACTTAAAACCAAAAGTAACAAAAGCGGATAAAGCCCCTCCATGGAAATTATAGGAGGGTCCGCTATACTAAAACGATAATTTTTCCACCATTGAAGGATACGTTCCAAGTGTATTTAATTTAAGTTCTTCATAACGTTTGCATACCCAAAGGGCATGCAAAGATTAAAGAAAAGCATTGAAAAAAGATACCATTTTATCAGCTAATTTAATTCTGAGGTGTAAAAGGTACCTGTTTTATAAACGCAAGATAAGGCTGATTACGTTTGCAAAGGACTTTTTTTATCATTCTTTTGCTTAGGACGCCTGTTTTTAGACGTCTCTCCCTGACTCTTACGGCCTCCGGAAGTATTTTTATTTCTCGGACTTGTGTTTCGGAATTTGCCCGGATCAAACTTAGGCGCTTCTCCTAGTCCAAGCGCTTCTGTTATTGCCTGTTTTTCAACTTCCTTTTCAAAGAGTTTTTCAATTTTCAGCACATACTTCTGGTCATGCTCATTGATAAACGTAATGGCAGTTCCTTTTGACTCTGCACGGGCAGTACGGCCAATACGGTGAACATAATCCTCCGGGTCACGTGGTACATCATAATTGACGACATGGCTCAGATTATCAATATCTATTCCTCTGGAAAGTACATCCGTAGCGACAAGAACAGGAAAAGTACGGTTTTTAAAATCACGAAGAACAATTTCGCGATCTGCCTGATCCGAATCCGATGAAATCCCTCGGGCATCAAGTCCCAGTTTTTTCAGCGCACGGACAATGGGTTCTACCGTCGATTTTCTCGAAGTAAATAAAACCATACTGGTGTTCTGTACCTGAGAAAGCAAATGTGCCAGTAATGGAAGTTTCTGCTCATCAGTAGTCATATAAAACTGCTGATCTATTCTTTCGGCTGGCCGGGATACTGCCAGACGTACTTCTTCCGGTTTATGAAGAATTCTTTTTGCCAGTTCTCCTATTTTAGAAGGCATGGTGGCCGAGAACATCAATGTCTGGCGTTTTGCAGGCAGGAAGCTCATGATTTTAAGAATGTCGCTCAAAAAACCCATGTCCAGCATCCGGTCAGCCTCGTCCAATACCAGATGTCTGATGGAGCCGAAACTTACGTAACCAAGCTGTAAATGGGCGATAAGCCTTCCGGGTGTGGCAATAATAATATCCGCTCCCTGGGTAAGTGCTTTTTTCTGCTGGTCCCATTCCGGGCCTTTATTTCCGCCATATACAGCAATACTGGTAGCACCGACAAAATAGCCAAGCCCCTGTATTTGCTGATCAATTTGCTGAGCCAGCTCACGGGTCGGAACCAGGATCAATGCGCCGATCTGGCCGGTTGGCTGCGTGGCAATTTTATCCAGAATAGGTATCAGATAAGCAGCAGTCTTACCTGTTCCCGTTTGAGCACAGGCTAAAAGATCTTTTCCTTCTAAAATATAAGGGATGGCTTGTTCCTGAATAGGTGTAGCCTGTTGGTAGTTCATGGAATCCACGGCGTTCAATACGTCTTCGTGGAGCTCAAATTCGTTAAAGTTCAAAATTCAGCTTTTTAAGTCTAAACCTGAGGGACGTTTAAGTCTGTAAAAGGTTTAAACAGTTGTTAAAAATAAGAAGCTGACTTTTGATTTCACCAGTCAGCAAACCGCTTGATTCTAAACAAAGATACGACAATTAGTTGTAAAATGACGCTTTTTCCAGCAGGCTGCTCCTCAGCATTCTAACCCCTGATTTCCTGAAAGCAATGTTTTAAATCGAAGTCAGGCCTATATGTATTATATTAAATTTTATAATACCTGATTACAGTTATTTACAAAATGAAAACTACCCTATTATCTTGCATGATCAAGATCAACCAGGGGCTCGCTGTATCTGCTTATTGCTTCCTGATTTAATAGAAAATAAAGGTTCAAGAATCTCTTTAACTCACCAGAAAACCAAAGTATGAAAAAAATAGAAATTGCTGTTTTAGATGATTACCAGAGCGTTGCTCTTAAAATGGCTGACTGGTCGGAACTCGAAAAAGTTTCAAACATTACCGTTTTTCATGATCATTTGTCGGATCAGCAAGAACTTGTTAAACGTCTGAAACCTTTTGATATCCTATGTCTGATGCGGGAGAGGACGCCGGTAAACCGGGAACTGCTTTCCAATCTCCCCAATCTTAAACTAATCGTTTCCACAGGTTTCCGGAATGCTTCCATTGATGCTGCTGCAGTTCAGGATCTGGGCATAAGGTTGCAGAATACCGGATATTTGGGTAGCGGTGCACCAGAAATGACCTGGGCTTTGCTGATGGCTATGGCTAAAAAGATTCCTCAGGAAAATGCTTCACTTAAGAACGGCGGATGGCAGACACAAATTGGTTCCGATCTGAAAGGAAAAACCATAGGCATTGTCGGCTTGGGTACTATTGGAGCCAAAATCGCATCGATCGCAACTGTTTTTGACATGAATGTCATGGCCTGGAGTCAAAACCTGACCCCGGAAAAAGCTGAATCACACGGAGCCCGTTATGTTTCTAAAGAATACCTTTTTGAAAATGCAGATTTTATAACGGTTCATCTGGTACTCAGCGAGCGTACCAAAGGAATTATCAGTATACCAGAGCTTGCCTTGATGAAACCCGCTGCATACCTGGTTAATACTTCCAGAGGACCGCTTATTAACGAGAAAGCCTTGATAGATTCTCTTGAAAATAAAAAAATTGCAGGCGCTGCACTTGACGTTTTTGATATAGAACCTTTGCCGGCTGATCATCCCTTACGGACACTGGACAACGTACTGGCTACTCCGCATACCGGCTTTGTAACCGAAAATACCTATAAATTATTTTTTGAAGACACCGTGACCATTGTAAAAAAATGGATTCAGGAGAATAGCTCATCCCTGACTGATAAAATCTGACTAATCCGGTTAATCAGGCACTCTGCCTTTGGTCTCAGGCAGAGTGCCTGAATGCTAGAGAAAAGAAATCAGTTTTTCAGAAGCATTGTAAATCTTTACTTCTTTGATCAGCTTTTGTTTTTTGCTGTAAACTTCAAAATAATAGGTACCCGCAGCCAATTCGTCCATATGGAATGATCTTCGGTACTTAGCCTTATTCTCATCAAAAATTTCAGAATAATAAATCATTCCGTCTTTTCCGGAAAGCACAATTTTGAGTCTAGCTGTATTTTCTCTGTCGATTACGAGTTTGACTGCGTTGGAATGCGGAACATTAATCAGATACGCATTAAAGGAAAAATTTCTGGCGGTTTCTTCCTGACGGGATTTTTCCTTTTTGTCTGTTGTGAATGAACTTAGAGACAAAGCAAGCGCCAGTACGCAAGGCAAGATTAAAGTGTTTAAAATTTTCATGGCCAGATGATTAAAATTGAACAATGTTTTACATTACTGAACATGAACAGAAAAACGCTATACCAAAAATAAATCTCCTTTATCAATATAACACAACTATCTTATAACCAAATTGTTAAAGTAAATAATTATCATTTTTTGAATGTATAGAAACGTTCATATACGTACGTTTTCAACAGCGAATGTGCGCTTACAGTACTTTGAAAAATCATTAAACACATTCATTTTTTATAGTACTCCTGACTTTGGGTACAGTATTGGTAATATAATTTTACCAATTCAGATGTGATGTTATATATACATAAAGCTTACAGTAAAGACGTGCAGCAATCAGAAGACTTAAACCCTTTAATGGATCACTCCTCTTTACAGCCGATATATCAAATAATTGCCCAGAATGCAGCGCAAATTGACCATGAAGGATATTTTCCTGATCAGGAGTTTAGACTACTGGCTGAATGTGGATTGCTGGCTGTTACACTGCCGGGTCAGTGGCTGGACTTTGCCCAACCCAAAACTCCTGAACTGTTGAAAGTCTTCAGAATGCTCGGGAAAGCAAGTCTGCCGGTAGGAAGACTGTACGAAGGACATATTAATGCACTTTATCTAATTTCTCTGTTTGGTAAAACGGAGCAGAAAAAACGATGGTTTGCAGATGTAATATTGGGTAAAAAAATGTTCAGCGTTTGGAATACTCAGGATAATGAAGGTGTACGTATATATGATTTAGGAAATGGTAAATATAGATTGCAGGGCTATAAAACATTTTGCTCGGGTGCCGGCAGAATAGCGCGTCCTTTGGTCACCGGTGAGCTGATTTCTCCAAATAAGAAAGGGTGGCAAATGTTTATTATTCCTACTGAGAAAGTAAAAGAAATCCGCGCTGACAGCAGTTTTTGGAAGCCGCTCGGCATGCGTGCCTCGGCAAGTTTCAGAATGGACTTTACCGGTGTGGAACTTGACGAAAGTGATCTATTGGGAATGCCGGGTGATTATTACAGGCAGCCCTATTTTGGAGGAGGAGCACTGCGTTTTACAGCCGTTCAGCTTGGAGGTGCCGAAGCACTTCTGGAAGAAACACATAAATTTTTAAAGAGCCTTAACCGTACCGATGATCCTTTTCAGAGAGCCCGGATTGCTGAAATTTCATACCTCCTGGAAACCGGAAGTTTATGGGCCAATCAGGCTGCACTAAATACAGATAACTGGAAGGACATACCAGGTAGCGTTACACAATTGCTGGCTTATATCAATATGACCAGAACTGTGATAGAAGATGTATGTTTGCGTTGTATGCAGCTGGCAGAACGTTCGGTAGGTGCGCGCGGATTGATGAGACCAAATCCGCTGGAACGTATCCACAGAGACCTGACTACCTATTTGCGCCAGCCTGCTACGGATGCTATTCTGACCGCCGTTGGAGAATATGTACTCAATCAGAACTCTACTTCCAAATTGTGGCCGGAACAACTCAATTTTTCAGAGAATATGGATCATCGTTAACCCGCTTTCAACAGGATTCAATAAAATATGCAAGTACGCATCAAAATGAGATGCCTAACAAATATAGATATACATCAAAATAAAATTATTTACTATGGAAAACCTTGATAATGTTATCATACATGCCGCGCGACTAGGAAATACAGATGTTTTAAAGGAGCTTGTTGAGATTAATACAAATGTAAATGCAAAGGATGAAAAAGGATATACGCCTTTAATTATTGCCTGCTACAACAATCATTATGAAGCTGCAAAGTTCCTGCTCGAATCAGGTGCAGATCCTAACGCAAAGGATTTGGGTGGAAATACAGCGCTGATGGGTGTGGCATTTAAAGGCTACCCTACTATTGCAGAACTACTGATCAGTCATGGAGCAGATCTGGATTTACAGCATGGAAATGGTGGCACCGCGTTAATGTTTGCCGCTATGTTTGGCCGTAACGAAATGGTCCGGTTACTGTTGAACCATGGTGCTGATAAATCCATTCTGGATGTAAGAGGACTTTCCGTGTTTGACCTGGCTGCCCAACAGGGAAATGAAGCAGCTCTTGAATTGCTGGAACATTCCTGAACTGTACGTATAAGTCTTTTATAAAACCGAGAAAAATTCAGGAATTGTAATAGATTCCTCATTTTAAGGTTTTTATTACCCAAAGATTTTCAACATTTTACTATTTACTGATAATTATAACAAAGAGAGCGTTGCAGATTTAGATCCGCAACGCTCTCCTTTTATGCTCTGCTTATACCAGCAGAAACTTAAAATTAATTATTTTTTATCTTGTTTGTCGTGTCCTTCCAACTTCACAAGCTTGTTGTAAACACCTAAAAGTAAAAACGGTGCAGCCCACTGTCCTACAAAAAGAGCCGTGTGTTTACGTTCCAAAATTTTCAAAGTTAGCGATGCACCCATAGATGCCAATGCTGCCCAAAGAAAAATATCAGATGGTAATTTTGCAGTTTGTTCTTCAATTGCTTCTGCTACTTTTCCTTCTCCGTGCTCCGGATTGAATTCATTTTCCATAACTTAATTGTTTTGTTGATGATTTGATTTTGAGAATTGTGTATTGGGCTATAAAAAACTATTCCAAAACAAAAATGTCGGTGCCAGAAACGATATCTGCCTGCCTGTACTCAATACATTTCCCCACTAATTAAGCAACACTCCCATTTTGATCACATTACATCACGAAAAAGCTTCTTGATGACATTGATCTCGCTTTCATACATCGTCTTTTTTTTAGTACCAAAATATAAGGTATTTGTTACTTTTTTATTACCTGCCCATAGCTGCTTTACAAGGCCGCTTTCTACTTCTTTCTTACATAAGAAATCAGGTATGATCGCCAGACCAATCCCGCTGCTCAGACAACGTACAATGGAATTGAGATTCGGAACGATATAGTTGGGCCTGAAATCCGGATATTTATTAAAGTTCAACTGCCAGAACCTTCGGAGATGTTCCATATCACCTGTAGTTCCGTACCATTTTTGCTGCGTCAGCCAGGTTTCCAGTACTTCCAGGTCTCCCTCTGCCAGAAGCTTTCTAAATGTTTGATCGTCAATAGAATTCCCTCCTACCATTACGATGGTTTCAGAGGAAAAAGCCTCATGGTCAATTTCAGCATTTGTTCCTTTTTGAGGCGTGATTATCAAATCCAGGATTCCCTTTTCAAGATTTTCCAGCATTTCAGGATATTGACCAAATTGTATGATCACATTAAATGGCAGGCTTGAAATATACTGTTCCAGTGTAATCTGGAACGTTTCAAAGCACATACCTACGCTAATCGTCGGTGTCAGTTTTTCAGTACTCTTCTGAAAATTTTTCTCCGCTTCTTCAAGTTTGATAAGTGGCTCAATAATAGCATTGTAAAAAACTTTACCTTTTTCTGTGGGAATCATCTTCCTGGCTGTCCTGTCAAATAATTTATATCCTACATAGCTTTCCAGCGAGCTCAGGTGCAAACTTACGCCAGGCTGGGAAATGAACAACGTTTGTGCTGCTCCCGTCAGCGTTCCGGTGGAATAAATGGCTTTAAACGTTCTGTACCATTCTAAGTTAACCATGACTATGATCTATCAGTTAAATAATACTAGTCTTTAAAAGTACTTATTTTAATGATAAGTCTTTTGCTTGTAATTAGTCAAACTATGCAGCAGGGAGCAAAGCTGCTAAGATCAGAAGGCATTGACATCATTACTGGCATAGAATTTTCAATATGTTTTTTTTCCTAAATTTAAGGTTGACAGAACCGAAATTGATAATTTAGCAATACAATACTACTCCCTGATTTTAATTTGCACTATATTAATTATCCCAAATGAACGGCCAGTATAAGCCTTTTAGCCACGATAGCAGTGTTGAAGTTGATAGACTTGAAATGGCTCTGGATGCAGCCGGTGTGGGTACCTGGGAACTTGATCTGAACAACAATACGGTACGATGGTGCAGAAGGACAAAGGATTTATTCAAATTTGTCGGTGAAGATATTGTTCCTTACGACCAGGTTATCGATCTGATTCAGACCGACGACAGACATTATGTAGATAAAGCTTTCAGACAAGCACTGGAAGAACATACCCAAAGCTCCTTTGATATAGAGTTTCGTATCATTCAGGAAGACCACAAAGAGGCCAAATGGCTGCGTTGTAAAGGTAATGTATACACCAATGAACAGGGAACTCCAATACGCTTTTTAGGAATTGTACAAAACATATCACTTGATATTCAAAATCAGTTAAATCTTCGTGATAGTGAAGAAAAATTTCGCACCCTAGTTGAAAATACTCCTGATGTAATTACACGATGGGATACAAGTCTACGGTTGGTTTTTGCTAACGCTGCCTTTGAAGGAAAAACCGGTATGAAAAATGAAAACCTGCGGGGGAAAACCATTGAAGAAATGGCACATGCAGACAAGTTTTCAGGTCCTTTCAGGAATGCCCTGCAAAGCGTTATCAAAAATGCCCGGCCACAGGAATTTTACAATTCTTTTCCTACTTCCAACGGAGAACTGTTTTTCTTTTCCCGCCTTGTACCTGAATTTGATACCAAAGGCAATGTTCAGAGTATTATTTCAATCAGCCGTGACATTACTGAACTAAAATCCAGCGAGGCTCGATTTCAAACCATTGTTGAACAGGCTCCCATGGCTATTGGCGTGCTGAGCGGCAGAAATATGGTCATTGAAATTGGAAATAAACCTATTTTTGAAGTATGGGGAAAAGATTCTTCTGTTACCGGAAAGCCGTTGCTTGAAGCACTTCCGGAAATCAAAGATCAGATCTTTTTAAAACTTCTTCAAGACGTTTACGATACAGGAAAGCCTTTCTTCGGTAGTGCAGTAAAAGCTAAATTATTCCGTAATCAGATACTGGAAGATGTTTACTTTGATTTTGTATATACTCCGCTTCGGGATAAGTCGGGAGCTATCTACGGAGTCATGGTTCTGGCAACCGAGGTAACAACCCAGGTACTTTCTTTAAAGGCACTGGAGGCCAGTGAGACAAAGTTCCGTTCTTTGATTGAAGAAGCACCCATTGCAACCTGCCTTTTTGTTGGAAGAGAATTAAAAATAGAAGTAGCCAATAACCAGATGGTCGATTGCTGGGGTAAAGATAAATCGATTTTTGGTCAGCCCTTGACAGAGGCCGTTCCGGAACTGGCAGGTCAACCCTTTATTGAAATACTGGATCAGGTATTTACAACAGGAATAACCTACGAAGGATATAGTGAACCTGCCTTACTGATGAGAGATGGTATACTGGGAACCTATTACTACGATTACACCTATAAACCATTAAAAAATGCGAATGGCGAAGTATACGCCATAATGGATATGGCTATTGATGTCACTCAGCAGGTTCTTGCACGCAAAGCGCTTGAAGAAAGTGAGTCCAAACTACTTTCTGTAATTGCCGCTGCTCCGGCTGGGATAGTTGTTTTCAATGGCCGCGATTTGATAGTTGATATGCCCAACAAGGCCTTTGTTGATATTATTGGAAAAGACTTTGATATCATAGGAAAACCTTTGGCTGAGGCCATGCCCGAACTTAAAAATCAGCCGTTCCTTAAGATTCTTGATGATATTTTTACAACTGGAGAAATGTATCAGAGTTCTGAAACTCAGGTCGCCATTGTTAAGAATGGCATGATGACACATAATTTTTACAATTTCTCTTACACACCCTTATTTGATGGCGAAGGAAAAGTGTTTGCCATCCTGGATGTAAGCGTGGAAGTAACGGATGAAGTAAAGGCCAAGCAAAAACTGGAAGAAAGTGAATTGTTTTCAAGGAATATTATTGATAATTCCCCGGTTGCCAAGCTGGTACTGATTGGTGAAGAAATGACAGTGCGGATGGTTAATGAAAACATGCTTGAAATGCTGGGAAAAGATCAATCGATTGTCGGCAAAAACATTCGTGAAATTGTTCCTGAACTGAAATATTCGCCACTTTCAGACAGACTTGAAGATGTTCTTAAAACAGGAAACATATTCATCCAGCCCGAAGAAAAAATTGAAATTAAACGACACGGAAAAACATATACAGGGTATTATAACTACGTTTATAAAGCATTAACAGATGTTAATCAAGAACGATACGGCATTATTGTTACAGCAACAGAAGTCACGGATCAGGTTATTGCCAGAAAAAAAATTGAGGAGACCGAACAAAGCCTGCGTGATGCCGTAGAACTGGCTGAGCTTGGTACATGGGTACTGGATCCGGTTAGGGCTGTTGTAAGTAATTCAAAGAGAATGGCAAACTGGATCGGATTTGATAAGGAGGAAGTCACATTATCGGACTTCCTGTCGACTATTGATGAAAAAGATCGTGAAAGAATTAATGCAAGTATAAAAAAGTCACTTGATCCGGCTTCAAACGGCTATTACCTGGAAGAATATGTTGTAACAAATAAAATTACGAAACAACGCAGAATTTTGCAGGCACGTGGCAGAGCTTTCTTTAATGAAAATAACAAACCCTATTTGATGCGGGGAACCGCTCAGGATGTTACAGAAGAAAGACTTTTGCAAATAAGTCTTGAACAGCAGGTGCAGGAACGTACAGAAGAACTGGAAGCAAGCAATCATGAACTGGCTGCGATCAATGAAGAGTATCTTATTACAAATGAAGAACTGGCAGATTTAAATCGCCTCTTAACTCAATCCAACCAGAACCTTCAGCAATTTGCTTATATTGCTTCCCATGATCTGCAGGAGCCTTTAAGAAAAATACAGTCTTTTGGAAATCTGTTAAGCAGCCGCTATAAAGATAGCCTTGGAGAAGGGTCCCACCTGATCGAACGTATGCAGACAGCGGCAAACCGGATGTCTGTTCTTATTCAGGACCTCTTGGCATTTTCAAGAATTTCCAATAAACAAGATGCCAGTGACCCTGTTGATCTTACAAAAGTAATAGACGTGGTTCTTTCTGATCTGGAACTGATCATTCAGGAAACGGGTGCCATTATAACTATTGATGAATTACCTGTTATACAGGGTGATGAATCTCAGCTAGGTCAGTTGTTTCAAAATCTGATTGGCAATGCATTAAAATTCCGGGATCCGGAAACTGCTCCGATAATCAATATTACATCCGATACGATTGATGCCAGGCAATTACCTAATCGTGTTAAGCCCTCTCGTATTGCCACTCGTTATTACCGGATCAATGTCGCAGATAACGGAATTGGCTTTGATCAAAAATATGCAGACCGCATCTTTCAGGTATTTCAAAGACTGCATGGAAGAAGCGAATTTGCAGGAACGGGCATCGGGCTAGCTATTTGTGAAAAAGTAGCTTCTAATCATGGGGGAGCCATAGCAGCCTTCGGAGAATCCGGGGTTGGTGCTACATTCAGTGTTTATTTTCCGGTGTAGTATGTTAACTTTTTACATGTCAGCTTAGAAGCATAAGAAGTTCGTCAAGCAAATCAATTTGCTTGACATTGATTTTTTCTCTTGCTTCTTCCATAGAAAACCAGCCGCCTTTATCATTTTCCGGAAATTCTTTCATTTTACCGGAATTTGGCGGCCACATCATTTCGAAAGTATTGCTGACGATGACATCTGCATCAATATCGCCCTCAACAGCCCAGGCATGCACAACCTTGCCGCCTTTTTGTGTAATGGGTTTTAATGGGATCAATTTTCCGGTTATCGGCTGACCGGTTTCTTCTTCAAATTCCCTTTTTGCTGCATCAATCGCCTGCTCGGAAAAATCAAACTCGCCCTTAGGTATGGACCAGACGCCCAGATCCTTTCGGGTAAAAAACGGTCCGCCGGGATGTACCAGAAAAACTTCAGGTTTGTGGCTAACCCTGAACAATAA
>Ga0247812_10000179_pt1 | contig 69179 bp, 57 predicted proteins | sample UWRJL149409B1_FD_178011 | JGI IMG/M metagenome (GOLD analysis project Ga0247812, IMG submission 178011) | Plant litter microbial communities from Arlington Agricultural Research Station in Wisconsin, United States - UWRJ-L149-409B-1 | ecosystem: Environmental > Terrestrial > Plant litter >...
CGGCCGCGTACGAACGCTCTTCCACGTCCACCGTGAGGGGGAAGAAGTCGAAGCCCTCGCGGGGGTGCTTGCCAGCGCTGGTCGCGCTGAGGATCATGGTGTCTTCGTCGAGGTAGGCCGCGATTGCGCCCTGGGCCTGCTGTGCGAGACGACCGGTTTCGAAACGCACGGTGCGCGTTCCGAACTTGCCGTTGTCGAGAACGGCTTCGGCGAACTTGATTTCTGGACCCTCCATAGTGGGGGTTTCTCCTCTTTGTTTTACGTCCCTCCCCGTATGGGAAGGACTCGTCGAGGAGCAGGGGCCGTTCGACACACAGATATGTGTACGCGCGCTTATCCCCAGAGTGGGGCGCATGTCTGGCCAACAGTAGAAAAACGCCAGCCGCCTGGCCTGCCGCGAGGGCCTGCCGAAATCTGGAATCTCACCACCACTGACCAGCTCTCCGCCAGCCTGCTCCATTGTGTTGCGGTTCCAGACTACCAGCAGGGCCCCGTAATCCGGCCTAGCGGCGCGAAGCGATCATGCGGGCACCCGAGACGAGCACCATCACGAGCACGATCGCGGCGAACGCGACGAGCACCGCGGTGCCCGGCAGCACGGTGAGCGCGACACCGATCAGCAGCACCGGCACCGACATACCCGCGTAGGCGATGAGGAACAGCGCCGCGAGGATCTCGCCGCGCGACGTGCCGCTCGCGAGCGAGGCCGCGACCGCGATCGACGCGCGGAACAGGATGCCGACGCCCGCGCCGGCGAGGATGCCCGCGACGACGAAGACGGCCAGGCTGGCGACGAGCACACCGGTCGCCATGGCGACGAGGCCGAGCGACATCAGCGCGACGGCGAGCTGCAGCTGCCGCACCGGTGCGAGTCGCGCGGTGAGCACCTGCGAGACCGCGGCCGCACCGAACACGGCGAAGGTGACCGCGCCGGCCACGAGCCGCGACGGTTCGTGCAGCGTTCCGGCGATGAAACTCGGTGCGAGGGAGGTGAACAGGCCGAAGATCGCGAAGGCCGAGAATGCGCCGGCTCCGGCGGCGAAGAAGGTCGGGCGTGAGCCGGACGGCAGCGAGACGCGCTGCGGGCGGTAGGCGTGCCGCTCTTCCTGGCGCTCGACGGTCTCGGGCACGAGGGCGACCGCCGCCGCCGCGACGACGAGCAGCACGAGGAACAGCGCGTACGGCACGACGAGCGGGGCGACCACGTACTGTGCGAGCACTCCCGAGACGAGGGCGCCGAGGGCGAGACCCCCGATGTTGACGAAGCTCGAGACCGTGCCCGACGTCGCGGGGCCCTCCTCGGGGCGGGCGACGGCGCGCAGCTCGCTCAGGTGGGCGGTCGCGGTGGCGGTGAGCATTCCGACGCCGACGCCGTTGACGAAGCGTGCGACGATGAGCCCCGGCACCTCGGGCCAGACGAGGAAGAGCACCGCGGCCACGATCTCGACGGAGATCGCGACGAGGATGATGCGGCGCCGGCCGAGCCAGTCGCTCACGTGCCCGGCGAAGTACAGGCTCGCCATCACGCCGACGCCGTACGCGGCGAAGATCACCGTGATGAGGAACGTGGCGAATCCGTCGCGCTGCTGGTACAGCGCGTACAGCGGCGTGGGAAGGGTCGAGAACGCCATCACGATGAGGAAGGCCGCCGCGATGATCCAGAAGCCGGCGCCGTGGCGCAACCGGAAACGGACGGGGGTCGGAGCGGGGGCGGTCGAGGTCATGACCCAACAATGCGCCGGCGGAGCTATCGTGTCCAACGACTGATTGCGTTCAAATCGATCGATTAGAGCGATAATAGCGGCATGGACACCCGCCAGCTCGAATACTTCGTCGCGGTCGCCGAAGAACTCAACTTCACCAGGGCGGCAGCGCGGATGTTCGCGGTGCAGTCCACGGTGTCGGCCGGCATCCGCGCGCTCGAGCGGGATCTCGGTGCGACGCTCTTCGAACGATCGACCAAGAGCGTCTCCCTCTCCCCCGCCGGCGAGCTGCTGTTGCCGGAGGCCCGCCTCGCGCTCGAGGCCGTCGACCGGGTGCGCAGCGCCGCCGCGGCGTCGAGCGCGGGCATCCGCGGCCGACTGCGCGTCGGCATCTTCACGAACATCGGGTTCATCGACCTGCCGCCGTTGTTCGGCGAGTTCCACGGGCTGCACCCCCTCGTCGACCTGCAGCTCGGGGCGTCGGCCTCCGGCTCGACGGGGCTCGCCGACGACGTGCGTCGAGGGCGCATCGACGTCGCGTTTATGGGCCTGCCCGAGCACGACCTCGCGGGGCTCACCGTGCTGACCTTGGCCGAGACCCGCTTCGTCGCGGTGCTGCCGCCGAGTCATCCGCTCGCCTCCGCCTCCAGCGTGACCCTCCGCGACCTCGCCGACGACAGGTTCGTCGACTCGCCCGAGGGATTCGGCAACCGGGTGGTGATCGAGCGGGCGTTCGCCGAGGCGGGCGTCACCCGCGTCGTCTCCACGGTGGTGAGCGACCTCAACGAGATCCCGCGGTTCGTCGCGGCCGAGCTGGGCATCGCCGTCGTTCCCGAACTCACGCTCACCACACCGCCCGGAACCGTCGCCGTGCCGCTCGTCGACCCGGTGGTGCCGTGGCAGCTCAGCGTCATCAGCAGGCCCGACCCGAGCCCGGCCGTCGCCGCACTGCTCGGCCTGTTCGCGCGGCGGTTTCCGGGCAAGGGCTGACCCGCGCCGCCTCCGTATCGGCTGGGTCGCGTTGCCAGCCGCGCGACACCGTGCGACGCTTGAACCTCGACACCCGGCTGGGGGCGCCTTGAACACGACCACACCATCCTCGACCAGGGTCGGCATCGTTGCGGCCCTCGCGGCTACCGTCGCGCTGCTCGTCGCCGGGTGCACCGCACCGGCGGAGGAACCGCGCCCCGCGGCATCCGCCACCCCCACCCCCACCTCGACCCCCGGCGAGAAGACGAGCGCCGAGATCTTCCCGGGCGGGCCGTTCCTCGACCCGCGGTCGGAGGCGATGGTGGCCGAGAAGCAGCTGCTCGACGCCGGCAAGACCGACGAGGCGGAGAAGATCGCGCAGATCAGCCGGCAGCCGACGGCCATCTGGCTGGGCGAGTGGCTCACCGCCGACAAGATGCCGACCATCGTCGGGCAGTACATCGCCGAGGCGGAGGAGGCGGGCACCACGCTCGTCTTCGTCGCCTACGCGATCCCCAACCGCGACTGCGGCGGCCACTCGGCCGGCGGACTCGACTACGACGAGTACACGGCGTGGGCGCAGGCTCTTGCCGACACGCTCGAGGGAACCGGCGCGGTGATGATCGTCGAACCCGACTCGCTCGCGATGCTGTTCAGCGAGAAGTGCGCGGGCGAGGAGGCGCGTCGCCTGCCGCTCATCCAGAAGGCGGTCGAGAGCTTCACCGCCGCCGGGCTCACGTCGTACCTCGACGCCGGCAACAACAACTGGATTCCCGAGCACCGCATGTCGGAGATGCTCGTCAAGGCGGGCGTCGAGAACGCGCGCGGCTTCTTCACCAACGTCTCGAACTTCTACCGGGTCGACGAGGAGCGCGAATACGCGGAGGCGCTCTCGGCGATGATCGGCGGCAAACGCTTCGTGATCGACGTGTCGCGCAACGGCAACGGCTGGAAGGGCGACTGGTGCAATCCCACCGGCGCCGCACTCGGCCAGGCCCCCGTCGTGACGACGAGCGAGAGCACGAACCTCGACGCGCTGCTCTGGGTGAAGCACCCGGGCGTCAGCGACGGGGCCTGCAACGGCGGCCCGAAGGCCGGCCAGTGGTGGGAAGAGCAGGCGCTCGCCCTCGTCGACAACCGGCCGGCGAAGGAGTGACGAGCTAGCGCGGCGCGACGACCAGTGTCTGCCGCATCACGCCGAGGCCCTCGACGCCGAGTTCGACCACGTCGCCGGCCTTCAGGAACGGGAAGCGGCCCGACATCGCGACGCCCTCGGGCGTGCCGGTGTTGACCAGGTCGCCCGGGTCGAGCACGCCGTACTGCGACAGGTGCCAGACGAGGAACGCGACCGAGAACACCATGTCGGCGGTCGTCGAGTCCTGGCGGTGCTCGCCGTTCACTGTCGAGAAGAGCCGCAGGTTCTGCGGGTCGACCTCGTCGGCGGGCACGAGGAACGGGCCGACCGGGTTGAAGGTCTCGGCGGTCTTGCCCTTCGACCACTGGCCGCCCGACTCCTCTTTCTGCCAGGTGCGCTCGGAGACGTCGTGGCTCACGACGTAGCCGGCGACGTGGTCGAGGGCGTCGTCGACCGAGCCGAGATAGCGGGCGCGGCGGCCGATGACGACGCCGAGTTCGACCTCCCAGTCGATCGTCTCGGCGCGCGGCGGCACGTGGATGTCGTCGAACGCGCCCACGACCGTGTTCGGGTGTTTGAAGAACAGGATGGGCACGGCCGGTGCGCCGTTGCCCGATTCGGCCGCGTGCGCCGCGTAGTTCTGGCCGATGCAGAGCACGGCTCCTGGGCGAGCGACGGGGGCGCCGACGCGCAGGTCGGCCGCGTTCTCGAGAACGGGAAGGTCGGATGCCACGGCTCGCGCCCGGCGCAGGCCGTCGCTCTCGAGGAAGGGGCCGTCGATGTCGGCGGTGAGCGATCTCAGGTCGCGGATCACCCCGTCCCCGGCGTCGACCGCCGGGATCTCGCTGCCGACGGGGCCGAGGCGCAGAAACTTCGTCATGCGTCGATCCTAGGCACCGGGCCCCGCAGAGACCCGGTGCCCCGCGACTACTGCGCGCCGTACCCGCCGACCGGGCTGAAGCCCGCGGGCAGGGCGAACGGGTCGACCACCCGGCTGCTGCGGTCGGATGCGGCCGCGAGGCCCGCGAGTTCGCGGGCGGCGCGCTCGATGCGGTCGGGAAGGGCGGCGGCCACGCCGTCGCCCGTCGATCCCCAGTCGCTCGACGCCGCGTACACGCTCGTGGGCACCACGACCGCGTGCAGGTAGGTGAAGAGCGGTCGCATCGCGTAGTCGAGCGCGAGCGAGTGGCGCTCGCTGCCGCCGGTCGCCGCGATGAGCACGGGCATGTCGGTGAGCGACTGCGGGTCGAGCACGTCGATGAACGACTTGAACAGTCCGCTGTAGCTCGTGGTGAACACGGGCGTCACCGCGATGACCGCGTCGGCACCGGTGACCGTCTCGATCGCCTTCTCGAGCTTCGGGCTCGGGAAGCCGGTCATCAGGTTGTTGACGACGTCGGCGGCGGTGTCGCGCAGTTCGATGACCGACACCTCGGCGTCGATACCCTGCGATTCGAGGGCGCGAGCCGTGGCATCCGCAAGCCTGTCGGCGAGCAGTCTCGTCGACGACGGTTGGCTGAGTCCCGAGGTGATGACGGCGATCTTGCGCGTGGTCATGCCGACACCTCCGCTTCGACAGGCTCGGCGGCCGAGGCGACGAGGGCGGCGTCGCGCTTCGCGACGAGGGCCTCGTGGGTGGGGCCGTCGGGCACGTTCGCGGGGCGGTTCACGGCGAGCTCCTTGCGCAGCACGGGGATGACCTCCTCGCCCAGGATGTCGAGCTGCTCGAGCACGGTCTTCAGCGGCAGGCCCGCGTGGTCCATGAGGAACAGCTGGCGCTGGTAGTCGCCGTAGTGGTCGCGCATCGACGCGTAGCGGTCGATGACCTGCTGCGGGCTGCCGACGGTGAGCGGGGTCTGCTCGGTGAAGTCCTCCATCGTCGGGCCGTGACCGTAGACGGGGGCGTTGTCGAAGTACGGGCGGAACTGCTTCACCGCGTCCTGCGAGTTCTTCGCCATAAAGGCCTGGCCGCCGAGTCCGACGATCGCCTCGCTCGCCGTGCCGTGCCCGTAGTGCTCGAAACGCTGGCGGTAGTAGCCGATGAGCTTCATGTAGTGCTCCTTCGGCCAGAAGATGTTGTTCGCGAAGAATCCGTCGCCGTAGTAGGCGGCCTGTTCCGCGATTTCGGGAGAGCGGATGCTGCCGTGCCAGACGAAGGGAGCGACACCGTCGAGCGGGCGCGGGGTCGACTGGAAACCCTGGAGGGGCGTGCGGAACTTGCCCTCCCAGTTGACGAAGTCCTCGCGCCAGAGACGCTGGAGAAGCGCGTAGTTCTCGATCGCGAGCGGGATGCCGTCGCGGATGTCCTTGCCGAACCACGGGTAGACGGGGCCGGTGTTGCCGCGGCCCATCATCAGGTCGACGCGGCCGTCGGCCACGTGCTGCAGCATCGCGTAGTCCTCGGCGATCTTCACCGGGTCGTTGGTCGTGATGAGCGTCGTCGCGGTCGACAGGATCAGTCGCTCGGTCTTCGCGGCGATGTAGCCCAGCATGGTGGTGGGGCTCGACGGCACGAACGGCGGGTTGTGGTGCTCGCCGAGGGCGAAGACCTCCATACCGACCTCTTCGACCTTCTGCGCGATGGTCAGGATGTTCTTGATGCGCTGGTGCTCGGTGGGGGTGGTGTCGTCGGTGGGGTCGGTCGTCACGTCTCCGACCGTGAAGATTCCGAACTGCATTCCTGTGCTCATGATTCCTGTGCCCTCCCGGGTTGCCTGTGGTGCCGCTCGCGCAAGTCTATGCGTTTGCATGTACTGGTCCAAACGGATGACGCGGCGAATCTATTCCCACGACGCGCTCAGCCCCGGCGGCATCGCCGGACACTCGATGCGCAGGCGTTCGAACTTCTCCGCGTCGCGGGTGACGATGCTCCAGTACGGGCTCCACGGCCCGATCACACTCTGGGCGAGGAACGCCTCCCGGCTGGGGACGTCGTCGATGCTCTCGCCCTGCAGCCCGAGGCACGGCACGAGGAAACGCAGGTAGTAGTCGTAGACGTACTCGAGTTGCGCCGCGCTGAGGATCAGGCCGGGCGGCGCGACCGGTTGGAACGAGAGTTCGCAGGTGAAGCTCGCGAGCTTCTGCTCCGTCGACGGATTCGGGTCGGGCTCGGTGATCGTGAGCGAGCCGCCCTGCGCGCTGTACTCGTCGAAGCCGGCGGCGTTCATGCAGCCGGCGACCGATGTCGCCCAGCTCTCGGGACTGGAGAACCTGATGGCCGGGGTGGCGGGCCGCTCGACCGCGGGCCCGAAGCCCAGCGCCTCCCAGTGGGCGTCGGCGACCGCGGCGTAGTACTCGGCGATGTCGGTGTCGGTCGGCCCGGGCGGGAGCGGCGTCGCCGTACACCCCGACAGCGCGACGACGACGGCCACGGCCGCGGCCACGAGACATCCGCCCCTGTTCACTCCCCCATCATGACGGGTGGCGGGCCCGCCAGCGCAGCAACACGTACGCCGCGAGCAGAATCGTCATCGCGATGGCCGCGCCGAGCAGGGTGTCGAAGAAACGTTCGCCGACGATCACGCCGACATCGGACGTGCCGGCTTGGGCGGCGATCGTGAGCGCGAGCGGGGTGATGAACACGAGGGCGAGACCGTAGTTGCGGATCACCACGAGCTCGACGACGAACTGCAGTGCCATCAGCAGCAGGGCGAGCCCGATGCCGCTCGGGCCGGCGAGCGAGACGACGGCGAACAGGCCGAGGCCGACGAGGGTGCCGAGCACGCGGTGCACGGCGCGCAGGCCGGTGAGGCGCAGGCGGTGGCCGTTCTGCAGGATCGCGACCACGGCGACGACCACCCAGTAGGCCCGGTGGATGCCGAGCGGGGCGGTCACCAGCACCGCGATGCCGGTCGCGATGACGAGGCGCACGAGGATGATCCTGATCGTGGCGTCGATCTCGAAGCGCATCGGCGCCCGCGGCACGGCGGCGTCGGCCGCGCGCACCCGCGGGAGCACGAGCGGCGCGAGCACCACCAGGTAGGCGACGACCAGGCCGACGGCGAGCATGCCGAGAACGAGCCAGCCGTCCACCGCTCCGCCGTCGAGGTCGGCGGGGCCGGCGACGTGGCCGCTCACCCCGGCGACGAGCACGAAGAACAGGGCGCCGGGCGGACCGACGTTCAGGCCCAGGCACAGGGTCGCCGAGCCGGCGGCCACGACGAACAGCACGGCGAGGCTCAGCACGGTGCTGGCCGATGCGGCGATGCCGAGGGAGCTCGCCGCGAGGAAGCCGAGGGCGAGCCACGGCAGTTTCGCCGCGCGGTCGCGGCGGCTGCGCGCGGTCAGGTAGAGCGCGAGGAATGCGCCGCTGCTGGCGAGCAGGCCGAGTTCGGGGCGGCCGGCGACGGCGAATCCCACGGTCGGGATTCCGATCGCGACGGCGCCCTGCAGGGCGACGAACAGGCGGGGCGGGCTCGGGCGCAGCTCGACGATGCTGCGCAGGTCGGAGCGGAAGGTCATGGTTCTCCGATACGGGGTGTGCTGTATCTAGGCTACAACTCGGGGCCGCTACAGCCGCAGCGTCGCCTCGGCCGCCTCGGTCAGCGCGATGCCGTAGCTGCGTCCGTGGCCGGCGGCATGCACCGCGAGCGGGTGCAGCTGGTGCACGGGCACGCGGTCGCGCCAACCCTCGCGCAGCGGGCTCTCGCGGTCGTACGCCGCGAGCACACGCTCGAGGTGCGGGCAGCCGAAGAGCGCGAGCATCGCGAGATCGGTCTCGCGGTGGCCACCGTGGGCGGCGGGGTCGATGAGCACGACGCGCTCGGCCGACCAGAGCACGTTGCCGTTCCAGAGGTCGCCGTGGAGCCGGGCGGGCGGTTCGGAGTCGTCGAAGTCGCCGTCGGCGATGCGGTCGCAGGCCTCGCGGACGACGCGTGCCTCGGCCTCGAGCACGGTGCCGGCCTCCACGGCGGCGGCCAGGTAGGGCAGCACCCGGTCGCGGGCGTAGAAGCGCCCCCACCGGGTCTGCCGTGCCGTGGTGAGCGGACGGCGGCCGATGAACGTCGGGCCGGTGTAGCCGTGCGGGGGCGAACCGAACGCGGCGGCCCCGGCGGCGTGGGTGCGGGCGAGGGCTGCGCCGAACGCGTCGGCGGCCTGCTCGGTCGGGATCGCCTCGGCGACCTCCTCGAGTTCGATGATGCCGGGAGCCACGCGGATCACAGCGGCGGTCGCGACACCGCCGTCGGCTTCTGCCAGCCAGGCCAGTCCGGCTGCTTCCGCCTCGAAGAATCCGGCAGGGGCATCCGGATTTCGCTTGATGAAGGTCATGTCCTATTTAACCCACGAAAGCCGCCATCCCGGGGGATGACGGCTTCCGTGCCAAGAACGTGTTCGTCCCTAGCGGTGCGAACTAGCGGCGCAGTCCGAGACGTGCGATCAGCGAGCGGTAACGCTCGATGTTCACGTCGGAGAGGTAGCCGAGCAAGCGACGACGCTGGCCGACCAGCAGAAGCAGGCCACGACGCGAGTGGTGGTCGTGCTTGTGCTCTTTCAGGTGCTCGGTGAGGTCCAGAATTCGTGCGGTCAGCATAGCGACCTGCACTTCGGGGCTTCCCGTGTCACCGGGGTGAGTGGCGTACTCGTCGATGATTGCTTTCTTGGCATCTGGTGCTAAAGGCATAGATGGCCCCTTTCCCTCGTTGCGCGGTGCCGGTCACAGGATGTGCCAGCTCTCTTTATCCGCGGCCGTTTGACGGCAACCTTGGGAGTTTAGCAGGTTTACAAGTCGACTCCACCCGTGACTAGATCGTACCGACGTCGCAGTTCTTCTGCACGCGATCCAGATTCGAAGCCTTGATCGTCTTTGAGTCCAATTCGCATGACTGCGTAGGCCGCGACCCAGTCCTTTAGAACAAACGATAGAGAACCGTTTGGAGTTTCGACGACCTCGGGACGCGAGACCAAAGTCTTCACAAGGCTCAGTGTGGATTCGAGATAGGCGAAGGACGTAACCCTAGTGCGAGCATCTTTTCCCATCGCTCGAACAAGTTCGCTTTGTCCGCGCGTGTAGTAAGTCGACCAAGCTGGCTCGTTGGATTCAGCCAAGCTCGCAGCTTTGTTTATGAGGATTGTCCCCAAAGTTGTTCGAGTGAAGGCGTCGTCATAGAGGGAGACCGCCCGAGCAGCAAACGACTCGGCGGGAGCCCAATCCTCATTATGGCGAGCGTTAATGGCCCTCTGTTCCCAGTAGCGTGCGTTCCACTCGCCGAACGTCGGGCGCAATTCTTCATAGAACTTGTCAATATCGGAGCGGGGAAAAGTCGCGCGCAGAGCTTTCGCGTTCATAAGCCGACCGACTAGAACGGCCGCCCGATTCCTCTCGCGAAGACTTTGATTTGTAGCGAGTGGAGCGAGCCCGCGAAGCATGGATGTTAGAGCGGCCAGGTACGTGGACTCATCCTGCCCGTCGAGCAGTGCCGCAATTGCACGAGTGCGCTGTCGGGGAAGCAATAGTTCGCCCACTACTTCCACCAACGCGCCAAGATGCGAGTCCGATTTGACCGCTTGAAGTATTCGTGACGAACTCACTCCTAGCGCAAAAGACGCTTCTTGAACTCCGACTTGATTGTTTTCGACTGCCGCGAGGGCAAGCAAGAACAAGAGACTTCGATGCCAAGCTTCGGCTAGTTGGTCGACCTCGCTCAACATTCGAGCGCGGAAGCCTATCCCAAGCTCGACATCGGCCATAGAGGAGAAAATGTCACGACCTGCAAAATGCCGAATTCGCTCCGTTTTCACCATTGGCTCCAGCGACCCCAATCTGCCGAACCCACCTAAGACCTCGACAATGGATTGCGCATCGCGCTTTGAACGGTGCGCATTTATTCGAGCACCCTTCCGCACGTACCGCCCGACGAGCTGATTCTCAATCTTCAAATCACGATTAGGACGATCCGCTATTAGAACGTAAATCTCAATGCTTGAATCGTCTTGCGCTCTATCCGCGAGCTGGTCGACGTCCTGCGCGAATTCGTGAACCCCATCGATAATCAACAGCACAGGACCGCGACCATGACAATAGTCGAGAACCCTGTCCACGTTGAACCTTGTCGATCGATCGAAAATGACCACGTCGACACTTTTGCGCTTTGCGTTTCGAGCGATTTCGAGTAGTCCCGATGACATCCCTACGAGTCGGTCACCATAGAGGAGGTGAACAGTGGGCTTTCTAACTGGTTGGTCAAACCACCCGAAAATCGACTGCTGGACAGCGGCCATCCACTCGAATCCTGCCACCCGCTTATCGCAAGCATCGGCCCACAAAGGTTCACTACCGCCCAAGAAATCATGGGAGCGAGGAAGAGGCGCAACTCGATTGGTTTCCAGCTTTTGAAACTGGGGAATGTCAATAGTCGACGCCGAGTACAACAAGTCCAGACTGTTAGAGTCCAGCCCAAACCCACTCACCCACGACCGAACGAAGGTCTCACCAGAGACACGAAGAACGATGTAGCCAAGGCGCTCTAGCTCCCACCGATTGCCTTCATCGATGAAGGGGTCAACTACAAACGACGGGGCCGAGCTCTGAGGCGGATTTGACATTATTAATGACTCCACGTCGGGGTCGTCAAGAAGTCGAGCTCCGATTATGACGAAAGGCTTTGACGCCAGCGACCCGGCAAGTACGTTGTCCCACACAGGCCTAACTTGAGCAGCCGCTTGGTACTCCGAGAATGAAAACACAAGTGGGCTCGGATCGGGCCCATTCACGCGTCCGTGCAGATGAATCACTTCGAGTTCACTCCTCTCGGAAAATGGATCCATCCAATCGACAGTGCGAACCGCCATAACGGACGACCGAAGGCTGTGCTCGTAGGAGTTTTCAAATGCGTCATCGACGTTTAGCGTCCACACACGCCTCCAAGGCAATCCACTCAATTGGACGAACCAAGGTTGATGGTTCGCGCCAAAGAAGATGGCTTTTAGCGTGTGCCAGACGTCGTCATGGGAGCTGACAGACACTGCTCGCTGATATGCCCGTTGCAACGTCGAATCTGCCGCGATCGGCGCACTCCGATAGCGATCACGCAGAACCTGGACCAGACCGCTAGCTAGCGGCACATCTTCTCCTCGTCCGTTCACCGCCCCTACGCTCGCGCCAGCGCCAAGCAGAAGCTGATACTCGCCAGCCCTTGCCGCCGTCCTCGCTGCGATGTACGAAGTTGAGAGTTCAGCTTGAAGATCGAGGCTCATAGGTGCTCCGGATTGTTATGGTTTGGACGTCTCGGCAAATATAAAGTAAGGATGTCTTAAAATATCGGAATCAGCGTCGAATCGGTGACGGTCCCCGCGGATGGGCGCACGGCTCAGCTGATCTGATGACTCCGAGCGACACGCAGATTTGAGCTCCGCGTGGCCGTACACGCGGTGAGCACATGGGCACAATTCGCTCACGGTAGCTTGGCGAGACAGTTCCGATATTTGAGGCGTGAACGTGCCCCGTGCGGACGAACTTGGCCACCCTGTCGCTAACAGGACCTGATTTGCTTTTGGCACAGTAGAGAGGTGCGGGTGGTGTCGGTGGGCTCGCTTTCGATGTCGGCATGAACGAATCAGAGAGTGATCCGGCCGCCGACGCGGGCTCCGCGTCGGCCGACGGTGGTGGGCGTTTCGACGGCTCACCACCCGATGTTTTTCTCGAGGAGTACCGGGCGGCGCTCGACGCCGTGGAGGCGGCGGAGCGGGCCATCGCGGCCGCGCACGCCGACCGTGCCGCGGCGATCGAGCGGTTCCGCATGGCGAGCGAGCAGATGTCGGTCGCAATGCGCGACGCCACCGGCGAGCACGGCTGGTCGGAGGAGGTGTGCGCCGAGAAGGTCGTGGTGATGGAGCTCGTCGGTGTGCTGCGCGTCTGCGACAACACGGCGCGCAATCTCGTCTGGCAGAGCAAGCTGCTAATGAGCCGGCTGCCCGCCACACTTACCGCGCTGCGGGAGGGGTCGATTAGCTACCCGCACGCCCGGGTGCTCATCGACCAGGGCTCGTCGGTACCGCCCGAGAAGATCGCGGAGTTCGAGCAGACGCTGGTGCCCCGCGCGAAGGAGGTGACCGTGCCGAAGCTGAAGAAGGCGGCGATCCGGCTGCGCGAGAAGCTGCAGCCCATGTCCAGCGTCGAACGCCACATCGAGGCGGTCGAGAAGCGCACCGTGTGGTTCGAGCCCGCCGACGACGGCATGGCGGTCGTCGGCGCGACTCTGAGTGCCGAGATCGTGCAGGCGATCCGCGACCGGCTGACGGTCATCGGGGATGCCGCGAAGATCGACGGCGACGAGCGCACGCCGGCGCAGAGAAGGGCAGACGCGTTCTCCGACCTGCTGCTCACCGGCGACACCTGCGCGGCGACGCTCGAGGGCACGGGCGGCGAGCGCGGGAACGTCGGGCACGGCATCCGGCCCAGGGTGCTCGTGACCGTGCCGGTGCTCACCCTCCTCGGTCGCGACGACGAGCAGGGCGATCTCGAGGGGTACGGGCCGATCGATCCGGAGACCGCGCGGCAGCTCGCGGCGCACGCGCCGAGCTTCACCCGCCTGCTGGTGCATCCGGTTTCGAGTGCGATCCTCGACTTCGACCGCACGACGTACGCGGTGCCCGCCGACCTCAAGACCGTGGTGCGGCTGCGCGACGGAGTGTGCCGGGCGATCGGGTGCGAGCGGCCGGCGACGCACACCCAGCTCGACCACACCGACGAGTGGGCGAAGGGTGGGGCGACCAAGCTCGGCAACCTCGCCTGCCTCTGTGACGAGCACCACAGGGTGAAGACCTACACCCGGGTGAAGATGCGCAATCTGCCGGGCGGCGACATCGAATGGACGCTGCCGAGCGGGCGCACCTACCTGACGCGTCCCGCGACGCGGCCGCCGTCGCCCCAGGGCCCGACCCCGCCGGATCCGACCGCGCGGTTCCCGGAGGCGGCATGAGCGCGAGGCTGCGTGAGCGCGATGCGGGTGGCGGTCGCGCGGTGTGCGGGTGTCAGCCGCCCACGAGCTCCGTCACGATCGCCGGCACGGCCGGTGCGATGAGCATGGCGCAACCGGTCACCGCGGCGAGGAAGGCGACGGCGCCGAGCAGCGACCAGGCCTGACGGCGGGAGTAGGCGGTCTCGACTTCGGCGCGCAGCTCGGCGAACCAGCGGTCGATGTCGGCGGCATCGGTGTGGACGGACGTCGCGGTGCGTCCGGGGGTTCCGCCCTGCCCGGAGGTGCCGTGCTGCCCGCTCTCGCTAGAGCCCATGTCGTCGACCAGTGTCGTCCAGGTCTCGCGGCGTTCGGCGGCCCAGGAGATGCGGGCGACCGTGGCATCCGTCTGCATCTGCGGCTGACGTTGGAGCCAACGGAAGAGATCCGTCGATTCCATCACGGTGACGTCGGGCTTCGTGCGGATGAGCGACGCCGGGCGCACCACGACGATGAGCGGTGTCACGGCGACGGGTGTTCCGGTGACGTCGCTGAGCACGCGTGCGGCCCGCTTCGCTTCGAACGTCGAGTGGTGGATGTGGGCGAGCTTCTGGCCGTCGACCATAAACGTCGTGCCCGCGGTCCAGATCTTCTTGCCGCTGTGGTTCTTGGTGTTGATCGTGAACGTGCCGCCCGGACCGATCACGACGTGGTCGATGTCGGCTCCGGCCGCGCCGACGGGCACGGCGTGCAGCACGGTCCACCGACGGTCGAGGCGGTCGAGGATGTTCGCGATCTCGAGTTCGCCGAGGGCTCCGCGGTACCAGCTGCGGGCATCCGGATGCAGCGGCTCGCGTCCGAACAGGCGGGCGAGCGTCGACCGTTCCGCAGCGGCGGACTGCGCCCGGAGGCACTGCTTCATCACGGCGAAGGCCGGCAGGCGCGTGCGCAACGACGGCGCCGACGGAGGTGCGGTCGCCATCGCGACGAGCGCCTGATAGGCCGCGCGGTTCACCGCGGCCTGGTGCTCCGAGCGCTGCTGCACGGGCTTCCGCCGTGCCAGGGGTCGGGGTCTCGCCAGCGCGGGTTCGTCGAAGGGCGGCGGTGCCACGAGCGCCGGTGCCGCATCGTGCCCGACGGCACGGCTCGGCCCGTCGATGATGTCGGTCATGTATCCCCCATTGCCGCTAGAGAGGTTATGGCCGGCACGCTGTCGGCGCATAGACCCAGAACGGGGCGCAGGACCGGCATTTTCCCGTCGGCGCCGGATCCTCCCGGATGCCACCGGCGGCCGAGACGCACCGTCGTGCCACGCTACGCACCGTATTGTCATAGGGACTCCGCTGCCTCGGGACCCGGCCCGAAGCAGAGACGAAAGGGGGCGGTCATGGGCGAAGCCTGGATCCTCGACCTCTTCCTGCTCGTGCTGCTCGCCGGCTACATCTTCTCCGGGTACCGCCGCGGCCTGCTGCACAGTGTCTTCGCCCTGCTCGGCGTCGCGGCGGGCGCCGTCGTCGCGTACTTCGCGATCCCGCTGGTCGGATCGTGGGTGCCCGAACCGATGTGGCGCATCGTCGCGACCGTGTTCGTGGCGATCGCCCTCGTGGTGTTCGGCCACTCCGTCGGCGCCGCGGCCGGACGCTCGATCCGCTCCAGCCTGAAGAGGTCGCCGCTGCGCTTCGTCGACCGCCTGCTCGGCGCCGCCGTCACCGGTGTCGCGGCCGCCCTCATCACCGCGGTCCTGGCGCTGAGCGTCACGGCCCTCGGCGTGCCGGTGCTCTCGCAGGCGATCGGCGCCTCGAGCGTGCTGCGCGGCATCAGCGACCTCACGCCCGACCCGGTCGAGGGCGCGCTCGCGCAACTGCGCCAGTCGGTCGTCGACGACGGCCTGCCGCTCATCAGCGACGCCCTCGGCGGCATCACCACCTCCCCAGAACTCCCGCGCGCCCGACCGGCCGGCGACGCCCTCACCAGGGCCGCCCAGTCGGTGGTGCGCATCACCGGCAACGCGTACGAGTGCGGCCAGAACCAGACCGGCAGCGGCTTCGTCGTGGCCACCGACCGCGTCGTCACCAACGCGCACGTCGTGGCCGGCGTGACGGCCCCGATCGTCGAGACGCCCGGCGGCGGCGCCCTCCCCGGCCGCGTCGTCTACTTCGACCCGGCGAAAGACCTCGCCGTCATCGCGGTCGACGGCATGACGACCGTCGCACTCCCACTCTCCCCCACCCTCGAGCGCGGATCCCTCGGCGTCGTCGACGGCTACCCCTACGGCGGACCCTTCAGCACGAAGCCCGCCAAGGTGCTCTCGGTCGCGACCACCTCGGTCGACGACATCTACGGTGCCTCGCCGAGCAGCCGCGAGATCTACACGCTCGCCGCCGACGTGCGCGAGGGCAACTCGGGGGGCCCGTTCCTCGCCGAAGACGGCTCGGTCGCCGGCGTGGTCTTCGCCAAGAGCGCCGACCTCGACAACGTCGGCTACGCGCTCACCATGACCGAACTCTCCCCCGTCGCCGCGCAGGCTCCCGGACTCACGGCGACGGTCCCGTCGGGAACGTGCGTGCGCGGGTAGCCTCGGTGGAATGGATGCCAGCAGCGCCAGCGCACGCATGACCGAGATCTACACCTTCCTCGACAACTCGAGCGGAGGCATCCGGCTCCAGGTCGAGTTCCAACCGCGCGTGAACTATTCGCTCGGCCAGAGCGGCATCCCGTTCGTGCGCGCGATCGTCGTACACAACGAGACCGGCCGCGAACTCGCCGCCGTCGAACTGGAGGCCGTGCTCACCCTCGGTGCGGGCGACCGCGCCCAGACCTGGCGCCACACCATTCCCGGCCCGATCGTGCCGAACAGCGTCACCCGCATCGACGACCCGCGCGAGTTCGACGTGTTCGGACCGCTGCTCGCGGGCGCGGCCGAGTCGCTGCCCGGCACCCTCGACGTGACGGCGAGCGCCGCCACCGGCACGGCAGCCGGCACCGAACCGGCCCGCGTGCTCGCCGCCATCGAGGTGAGCGCCGCCAACGAGTGGCTGAACTTCCCCGGGCTGCACGCCGCCCTCGCGGCCTTCGTGCAGCCGAACACCCGCACCGTGACGGGCATACTGCGCGCGTCATCCGATCTGCTCCTGAAAAAGACCGACAGCGGAGCGCTCGAGGGCTACCAGTCCGGACCCGGCCGAGCCCACCAGATCGCGGCGGCCATCTACGAGTCGATCCGGGCACTGGGAGTGACCTACATCAGCCCGCCCGCCTCGTTCGAACGCACCGGACAGAAGGTGCGCACCACCGAACAGGTGCTCGCCGACCGCTTCGGCACCTGCATCGACCTCGCGGTGCTGTACTCCGCCTGCCTCGAAGCGGTCGGGCTCTCCCCCGTCGTCTTCGTCACCCGCAACCACGCCTTCGCCGGCTTCTACGCAGACGAGACCTACGGCGAGCGCGCGACCATCGACCAGGTCAACTCGCTCACCAACCTCGTCGAGGCCGGCGTGGTCGTACCGGTCGAGCTCACCGGCATCGGCCCCGGGGGCGGCAGCCTCGACTTCCCGGCGGCCGCGAAACTCGGAGCCGCGTACTTCCGCTCCGACTTCCACCTTCTGCAGACGATGGTGGATGTCACGAGGGCACGTCTCGACGGCGTGCGACCGATGGCGGCCTTCGTGGGTGGCACGTCCGTCGGTGGCACGTCCGTCGGTGGCACGTCCGTCGGTGGCACGTCCGTCGGTGGAACGGAGGTGGCCGAAGACCAGGCGACCGTCGACGCCGAGCGGCCCTTCGTCGCGAAATCGAGCCTGAAGAACCTCAGCGCCGCCGCCGAGGAAGAGGTGGTGCGCGGCCAGCTCGACCGGCACGACGACTCCCCCGCCCGGTTCAAGAACTGGAAGCGCGACCTGCTCGACCTCACCCTGCGCAACCCGCTGCTGAACATGCCGCGCACGCAGAAGGTGCTCGACCTGCTGGTTCCCGGCGGAATGCTGCCGATGCTCGACGACGTCGTGCACTCGGGCAAGAGCGTGCGCGTCTCCGGCGGCCTCGACTCGAGCGAGCTGCAGAAGCTCGCCGGCCTGCGGGTCGCGAGCGAGATCGCGCCCGACGTGATGAAGACGGTGTTCTCGACCACCCGCACGGTGTTCTCGGCTCTCGCCGACGACAAACACCGAGCCCAACTGCGCGCGATGAAACGCGAGGCCGACACCCTCGAGCAGGAGTCGGGCAGTAACTACCTCTACCTCACCCTCGGCACCCTGGTGCACGAGAAGGCCGACGGCTCGGAGGCCCGCGCGCCGCTGTTCCTGCTGCCGGTGCGCCTGACCGGCGGGCTCGCCTTCACCCCCTACGCGATGAAGCTCGACGGCGACGACCTCGCCCAGCCGAACCTGTGTCTGCTGCAGTGGCTGAAGACCACGAAGGGGCTCGACCTCACCGAGCTCGAGAACCCTTCCCTCGACGACTCCGGGCTCGCGATCGGAGCGGTGCTCACCGGCATCCGCCGCCAGCTGCTCGAGGCCGAACTGCCGTACCGCATCGACGAATCGGCGAGCCTCGCCATCCTGCGCTTCTCCACCTTCCAGATCTGGAAAGACCTCGACGAGAACTGGCAGCCGCTTATGACCAACCCGGTCGTGCGGCACCTGGTCGAGACGCCCGGCGAGACGTTCCAGGATCCCGCCGGCACCGAACTGCCCACCCTCGACGAGTCGGGCCTTCGGCTGCCGATCGCCGCCGACGGCTCGCAGATGGCGGCGATCGTGCGGGCGACCGGCGGCCAGTCGTTCGTGCTCGAGGGCCCTCCCGGCACCGGCAAGTCGCAGACCATCACCAACCTCATCGCGCACGCGCTCACGGCGGGCAAGAAGGTGTTGTTCGTCGCCGAGAAGCAGGCCGCCCTCGAGGTGGTGCGCCGCCGTCTCGACGCGATCGGCATCGGCGGGTTCGCGCTCGAACTGCACGGCGCGAAGCAGTCGATGAACTCGATCCGCGAGCAGTTGCGTGCCGCGCTCGACACGCGGGTCGCATCCGACCAGGCGGCTTGGGACGCGACCGACGCCCGCCTGCGCTCCGCGATCGTCGCACTCGAGCGCTACCCCGACATGGTGCACGGCCAGAACGCCGCCGGCTACTCGCTCTGGACCGCCTACGACGCCGTGGCGACCCTCGGCGACGGACCGGCCGCGACGGTTCCGCTCGGCTGGCTCGCGACCGCACAGAACACCGACGTGCGTCAGCTGACCCGCGATTTCTCGGATGCCGCGATCCGGTTCGGTCTGCGCCCCGCCCACCCGTGGCTGCTCTCGGGCGCGACCGATCCCGCGACTCTCGTGGCCGAGACGGTGCGCGGCGCGCTCTCCGACCTCGTCTCCGTGCGCGGGCGCCTCGCCGAACTTCCCGCCGAGTGGACCGACGCTCTCGCCGCGCTGCTGCCCGGCGCCGGCCTCACCGCCGCGGTGCGCCTCGCCGCCGCCCGCGAGAACGGCCTGCTGCCCACGGCCGGGCACCTCGCCGCCATCGACCGCACCGACTGGCGCGACTCCGCCGAGGCGCTGCGTCGCGCGACGGCCGAATACCGCGCGACCCACGCGCAGGCTCTGGCCGAGGCGACCCCCGCCGCCATCGAGTTCACGGGCCTCGGCGAGCTGATCGAGAAGTCGACGAGACTCGACGGCCAGTGGTTCTTCCCCGAGACCCGGCGCCGGGCGCTGCGCAGGCAGATCGAGCCGCTGCTCGCCCCCGGCGCGGTCGCGGAGGGCGCGGGCAGCGGCGACGGCGGGTTCACCGCCCTGCTCGAACGGCTGCGCGCCGCGTCCGTCGCCGCCGAACCGCTGCTCGCCGCCAAGGCGCGGCTGCAGGGACTCATCACGTCCGAGCCGTGGCGCCCCTACGCACCCGGCGCGAGCGAGCAGCTCACCGCCGCCGTGTTCGTCTCGACCACCGCGGTCTGGCTGGCGAAGCACGCGCCCGCCGCGTGGCAGCTGGTGGCCACGGCCGAGGTTCCCGCGGCACTCGCCGACATCGACGCGGTCTGGACCCGCTGGTTCGCGTCCCTCGGCGGATCGCAGGCGACGGTGCGCGACTGGGTAGGTCGCGGTGGTGCCTCCTGGCTCGACCGCTGGGCCCACGACGAACCGCTCTGGCGCACCGACCTCGACGCGACCGGTGTGCTGCAGCCGCAGCGCTTCACCGAGACCCGCCGCCTGCTGGGCGCCCTCGCCGACGCCGGACTGACCCGGTTCGCCGACCAGCTCGCCTCCGTCACCATCACTCCCGACCTCGCCCCCGAGTCCCTGCTGCGCGGACTCGCCCGCGCCTCTCTCGAGGAACGCACCGCCGCCGGATCCCTTTCCGACTTCGACGCCGACGCGCACGACCGGTCGGCGACGGCCTACCTCGACCAGGGCGCGGCCTCCCGCGAACAGCTGCGCTCGGCCGTCGCGGCCCGGCTCATCGCCCAGCGGCCCTTCGACGTGAACAACCTGCGCGGCGAGGTCGCCGAACTGAAGCGCCAGATCGACCGCAAGCGCGGCGGTCTCGCCTTCCGCGAGGTCGCGCGCCGCTACCCCGACGCGCTCACCGCGATCGCCCCCGTGTTCCTGATGAGCCCCGGCTCGGTCGCGCACTTCCTCGACGCGAGCGCCATCGACTTCGACCTCGTCGTGTTCGACGAGGCGTCGCAGATCCGGGTTCCGCAGGCGATCGGCGCGATGGGCCGCGGCAAGGCGGTCATCGTGGTCGGCGACTCGAAGCAGATGCCCCCGACGCGGATCATGCAGGTGGATGCCACGCCCGACACCGACTACTCGGCGTCGTCCGGCCGCACGGAAGACCTCGTCGTCGAAGACCTCGAGAGCATCCTGAGCGAGGCGGTCGAGTCGGGCCTGCCGCAGCTCTGGCTCAGCTGGCACTACCGCAGCCAGGACGAGAGCCTCATCGCGTTCTCGAACACCACCTACTACGACGGCAAGCTCGTGAGCCTGCCGTCGCCGCGGGTGCTGACGGTACCGGGAGCCGGAGCCGCCCCCGCCGACGAGCAGACCGGACTCAGCCTCCGCCGCGTCGACGGCGAATTCGCGCGCGGCGCCGCCCGCACCAACGAGGTCGAGGCCCAGGCGATCGTCGCCGAGATCGGCGCCCGGCTGCGCGATCCCGCCACCCGCGACGAGTCGATCGGCGTCGTCTGCTTCAACATCCAGCAGCGCGACCTCATCCTCGACAAGCTCGAAGACAGCGCCGACGTCGCGATCCAGCGCGCGCTCACCGCCGAACCGGGTCTCGACCTGTTCGTGAAAAACCTCGAGAACGTGCAGGGCGACGAGCGCGACACCATCCTGTTCTCGCTCGCCTTCTCGATCGACGCGAAGACCGGGACGCTGCCGCTGAACTTCGGCCCGCTGAACCTGGCCGGGGGCGAGCGCCGGCTCAACGTGGCCGTCACCCGCGCGCGCAAGAACGTGGTGCTTTTCGCCTCGTTCGACCCTGCCGACATCGACCTGCGCCGTTCGGGCGCCCAGGGCATCGCCGACCTCAAGGGCTACCTCGAGTTCGCGGCGACCCGTGCACTGCCCGCCGCAGTCGGAACGGGCGGCGCGGCGCAACTCGACGGCAACGGCGGAACCTTCGTCGACGAACTCGCGACAGCCCTGCGCGACGAGGGATACGAGGTCGAGACCGCCCTCGGGCTGTCGTCGTTCAAGGTCGACCTCGCCGTGCGCCGCCCCGGCGACGACGGCTGGCGGGTCGCGGTGATGGTCGACGGCCGCGGCTGGGCCGGGCGTCCGACGGTGTCCGACCGCGACGGGGCCCCGCACCTGCTCGTCGGGTTGATGGGCTGGCCCGCCGTCGCGCGCGTCTGGCTCCCCGCCTGGATGCGCGACCGGGCGGGCGTGCTCGCCCGCATCCGCGAGGCCGCCGAGCGCCCCGTCGAGCCGAAGACGCGCTTCGTGTCGGTCGCCGCGCCGCAGTCGGTGGCCGAGACGCCGGAACCGGCGGCGGATGCCGCGGCGCCCGCCACCCCGACCGGGATCTCGCTCGATCCGTTCGTCGCCGCCGCCGACAGCGCCATCGCGAGCCAGTCGGTGCTCGACAACATGCGGATGGCGATGCCCGCGATCGAGCGCATCGCCGCCGAGATCCTCGCGACCGAGGGGCCGATCCCGCTCTCCCGCCTGGTCGCCACCGTCGCCCGCCGGTTCGGCTACACCCGCATGGGCGAAGACCGCCGCAACGACCTGGCCGCGGCCGTCGAGGCGCTCTTCGACGTGCGCGACGGCTTCGCGTGGCCCGCCGACGTCGACCCGCAGCAGTGGCGGGGTGCACGACGGTCGCCGTCGAGCGCGGTGCGGGCGGTCACCGAGGTGAGCCCGCAGGAGATCGCCAACGTGATCGAGCTGCTGCTTCGCGAGTCGTTCAGCATGACGGAAGACGACCTGCTGAAGGAGACGGCGGAGGTTCTCGGCTACGCGCGCCTCACCGAGGCGACGAAGACCGCCGTCGCGCGCGGGCTGCAGTTCGCCACCGCCGAGGGCAGGGTCGTGGCCGACGATGCGGGGCGGCTGCGGCTGCCCTGAGACGCGAGCGGCGCAGAGGCCGCTCCGCGTGGGCCTTCCCTCGCGCACCGCGCAGTGCCAGCATGGGCGCATGAGCAACGATCAGAACGTCCTACCCGGTGTGTCCGCGCGCTTCCTCAGCGTGCACCGCGGCGAAGTCGTCGCGGTGGCGATCGTCGGGCTGGTGCTCGGCATCGTCGCACTCATCTGGCCGCAGGCGACGCTCGTCACGGTGGCGATCGTCTTCGGCATCTACCTCGTGGTCTCCGGCATCTTCCGCCTCACCGTCGCGTTCCTCGCGCACGACACCGCGACGGGTATGCGCTGGTTCACCGGCATCCTCGGCCTGCTGGTCGCCGCGGCCGGCGTCTACTGCCTGCTCAGCCCCGAACGCTCGCTCGTCGTGCTCGCGTTCGTGATCGGCTTCGGCTGGATCGCCGAGGGCGTCATCGACATCATGGCGGGCATCCAGGGCGTCGTGTCCCCGCGCTGGCTGGCGGTCGTCAGCGGCGTGATCTCGCTCATCGCCGGAATCGTCACGTTCACCCTGCCCGGCCTCGCGGTCTCGGCGTTCCTCATCGTCGGAGCGATCCTGCTCATCGTGGTGAGCGTCTCGACCCTGCTCACCCTGCCGCGCAAGCACAGCGTCGCGAGCGTGTAGTCGCTTTACTGCCAGGGCATGGCTTCCGAGCGCACGGTCTCGCCCGAGGCCGCGGCCTCGTCGACGAGCAGACCCAGGTAGTGGTCGTGGCTCGCCTCGGCGAGCGAGTAGAACGACTCCCCCGTCGCCACGAACACCGCCATACGGTGCATCACCTCGGCGACCGCGATCTCGTCGTCGTTGAGCCGCGCCGGCGCGAACCGGTTCTCGAAGTACACCCCGGCGTGCAGCGTGATGCGGCGCAGGTGGTTGCCCGAGAGTTCGCTCTCGATGCCGGTCACCTCCCGCCGCAGCTCGCCCGTCGCCGGATCGCCCGGCCCGACCAGATGGTTCACGGTGTTGTCCCAGATCTCGCCGCGGGTGCCCCGCACCGAGATGTGCCGCGAGCGCACCGGCGAGAAGTACTGCTCGTCGGTGAAGTCGAAGACGGCGTTGCGCTGCTGTGGTCCCGCGTCACCGAACCGCAGCATCGCCACGGTGCGCCTGCCGGGGACCGCGACCAGCTCGTCGTGCCAGCCGCCGCGGCCGTTCGACGACAGCACCGGGTCGGGCAGCGCGTCGGCGCGGACCGTGACCGGTTCGAAGCCGACGCCGAGCAGCAGCCGGGCGAGACTCACGCCGTGGTAGCCGTGCGCCACCGAGACGCGTGCGCTCGAGACCTCGCCGATGAGCCCCGACCGCACGACGGCGAGGCGTGCGGCGTGATGCGGCTGCAGGAAATACTGTTCGGCGACCTGTACCGGGGCGCCGCCGACACGGCCCCAGAGCGAGCGGAGAGCCGCGACATCCGGGGCCGGAGGCGTCTCGCTCAGAACCGGGATCCCCGCGGCGACGAGGCGCTCGATGAGACGGGGCACGACGTCCCACGGGGTCGAGACGACGACGTAGTCGTAGTCGTCGCGCACGAAGTCGGCGAAGTCGGTCGCCGCCGGTACACCCCACTTCTCGGTGACGGATGACGCGGACGACACCGTGCGCACGAGCACCCGCGCGACCGTGAACCGGTCGGGAAGCTCGCGGGCGATGCGCAGGAAGTATTCCGCCCGCCAACCGGCGCCGATGAGGCCGATACGTGCGGGTGCGGGGGCGGAATCTGCTGGCTGCGACATTGCGGCCTCTCTGGAGCGTGGTCGGTACGGGGGTCGGGTCACCGGGCGGCGAGGACACCCAACGCGTTCAACAGTATCGAGTAGGTCACCAGCACGAAGCCGCCGGCACCCACGACCGTGGTCGCGGCCGCCCACGCCACCTGCAGGCGCCAGGCCCGGCGCACCTGGGTGCGCAGCACCTGGAAACGGTCGCGCAGGTGGTCGCGGTCGGCGACCGGTTCGCTCTCCTGGTGCCAGGTGGTGGCGAGCTCGGCCGACCCCGCGATCGCGGCCACCCGGGCGGCGTCGAGCACGACCGGACGGTCGCGCAACCACTGCACGACCGACGACGTCGAGAGCACGGTGACGTCGCGGTGCTTCTCGCGCACAGTCACGCTCTTCGCCGCGACGATGGCGAGGATGCCCGACACCTCGACGGCGACACCGGAGGCCGAGCCGAGCAGCCGCTCGACCCGCCCCATCTCGTATTCCATGTTGCGGATGTAGGGGTGCCTGATCCCCGACACGAGGAACGCGCGCTGCGACGCCCACACCGTCTGCCCCGGGTGGTTCTTGGTGTTGATGATGAACACCCCTCCGGGGCCGATCACCACGTGGTCGATGTCGGTGGTTCCGGCTCCGACGGGTAGGGCATGCAGCACGACCCAGTCGTCGCCCAACCGCTCGAGCACCCCGCCGACCTCGATCTCGCTCACCGCGGCCTCGTACCATGGCCGCGATTCGGCGTTGAGCGGGCTGAGTCCGAACACGCGGGCGAGCGGCGAGCGTGCGGGCACGGTCGCCTGCACCCGGAGCAGCTCGATGATCGCCGACTGCCCGGGCAGATTGTCCGACACGGGCGACTCGACGATAGGCGCTACATGAGGCGCTACAGGCGGCGCTGCCGGGGGCTCTCCGGGCGGCCGTGCGGGTTCGGCGCGGGCGTCGGCGGCGGGATCGCGCGCGAGACCGTCGCCGTCCGTCATCGTCTTCCCTCATCCACGCATCGGCGGGCACGGCGCTTCTGGCTCCGTCGCGAGCGCGCTTCCCCGGTGCGTCCGCTCGACCCGTACAACTCTGGCCTACTTGGGCAAACCGAGATACCCCCAGATATGAGGTGACCGGCGGGAGAAGGACGGGCGAACGTCGCCCTAGGAGACGATGCCGGCGGGAAGCGCGGTCGAGGTCACCAGGTGGAGGCGCTGGGTCGGGCGCGTCATCGCCACGTAGAGCGCCGCGGCACCGCGGGTGATCTCGTCGATGATCTGCTGCGGCTCGACGACGATCGCGGCGTCGAACTCGAGGCCCTTCGACTCCTGCGGGGTGAGCACGGCGACGGCGCGGCTGAGTCCGGCGGCACCGCGGCCGACGTCGGAGCCGAACCGCTCGGCGAGGCGCTCGGTGACACCACCGACGAGCGACTCGCTCGCGATCACCGCGATGGTGCCGAGCTCGTCGATCGCGCGGTCGCTCGCGACGGCGTCGACGACCGCCGACAGCACGTCGGTGTCGTGCGTGTCGGCGTCGTGCGTGTCGCCGGCGCGGGTGTCGCCGTCGTCGGCACGGGTTCCGTCGGCGCCGGTTCCGGCGGCGCCCGCCTCGATGACGGCGACCGGCCACTCGCTCGACCGCACCGAGCGCGACCGGGTGATCGACAGGCCGTGCGCGATCGCCATCGACTCGGCGGTCTCGGCGATCTGCGCGGGCGTGCGGTAGTTCACGGTGAGCTCTTCGAGCCGCCAGTTGTCGCCGAACAGCGGCTGCAGCGCGTCGCCCCAGCCGGTCGACGCCGCGGCGGCACTCGCCTGGGCGACGTCGCCGACGATCGTGAACGACTTCTGCGGGTTGCGGCGCACGAGGATGCGCCACTGCATCGGCGACAGCTCCTGCGCCTCGTCGACCACGATGTGCCCGTAGGCCCAGCTGCGGTCGGCCGCGGCGAGGTCGGCCGTCGAGCCGCGCTCCACCGCCGCCTCGAATCCGTCGGCGAGCGACTCGGCGTCGACGAGTCCCTCGACGCCCATGTTGCGGATCGACTGCTCGGCGTTCTCGATGTCGCGCTTGCGCTGTTGCTTGCGCTCGCGCTTCTCGGCGTCGCCACCGCCCGAGACCGAACCGAGCAGTTCCGCGGCCTCGTCGAGCAGCGGGACGTCGCTCACGGTGAACGCGGCGTCGCGGTCGCGGCGCAGCAGGGCGCGCCGTTCGGGAGTCCAGTCGGGGGTGAGCGAGGCGAGCCACTGCGGCCGCGCGTACAGGTCTTGCAGCAGCTTCTGCGGTGTGAGCGGGATCCACGCGGTGTTCAGCGCGACCTTCACGTCGTCGGCGGTGCGGATGTCTTCGCGCAGCCAGGCCTGGTCGCTGTCTTCGATCGTGTTGCCGTGGTCGCGCAGCTGCGCGGCCAGCTGCTTGCTGAGCGCGTTGATCGCGGCCTTGTTGAAGGTGGCGCGGGCCACGTTGTGCGGCTTGCGGGTCTCCCAGGCGCGGTGCATCGCGTTCTGGATCAGCTGCGGCTCGACCGTGAGGTACTCGCCGTTGATCTCGAGCGTCTGCACCTCGCGCGGAACGACCTGGCGCGACTTCACGGCGCGCGCGAGCAGCGCGGCCATGTCGAGCGAGCCCTTGAGCACCGCGACATCCTGAGCATCGTCAGTCGCGGTGTCGAGCCCCGGGTACAGCTGGCCGACACTCGACAGCACCACACCGGTCTCGCCGAGCGACGGCAGCACGGCCTCGATGTACTGCAGGAACGAGCGGCTCGGTCCGACGATGAGGACACCGGATGTCGCGAGCCGGTCGCGATACGAATAGAGGAGATAGGCGGCCCGGTGCAGTGCCACGGCCGTCTTGCCGGTGCCCGGCCCGCCCTGCACGACGAGCACGCCGCGCAGATCGGAGCGGATGATGCGGTCTTGCTCGGCCTGGATGGTCGCGACGATGTCGCCCATACGTCCGGTGCGCTGCGCGGTGAGGGTCGCGAGCAGGGCGGCCTCGCCCTGCAGGGAGCTGGTGTCGCCCTCGAGCATCGCCGCGTCGAAGATCTCGTCGTCGACGCGCACGACCTCGCGGCCCTTGCTCGTGATGTGCCGGCGCGCGCGGGCGCCGAGCGGGGTGGCCGCCGTGGCCTGGTAGAACGCACGGGCCTGCGGAACCCGCCAGTCGAGCAGGATCGGCTGCAGGTTCTCGTCGCGGAGCCCGATGCGCCCGATGTAGCGCAGCGTGGGGTCGTCGCCGACCGGTTCGAGCTCCAGGCGGCCGAACGCGAGGCGCTCGTCGATCTCGGTGAGCTGGCTCACCCGGTCTTCGTAGATGCGGGCGAAGGCGTCGCGCTCGGAGCGGTTCTGGTGCGTTCCGCCCTGGTTCGTGCGACGCACGGCCTCGAGCTGTTCTTTCGCGTCGTCGCGCAGTTCGTCGAGCCTCGCGTAGAGGGTCGCTACGTACTCGCGCTCGCTTGTCAGATCGGCTGAAGCCACGTCTACACCCCTCGAAATCAGGGTATCCAGCCTACGGGGTCTGAGCGGCCGGGATGTGCACCGTGCGTGACACAGCCCCCCGGTGCATCCGTAGTCCGCTCCCGTCGTTCCGGGTAGTTAACCAGTACCGACCACGCTTACCCGCCCGGGTTTCCCGGGGTAATTTTTTTTGACTGACCACCCTGGCGGTCATAAAAAGGGGGAATCATGGCGACCTCAGCGCCCGAACGCACACAGAACAACACCCGACAGAACCGCAGCCGTCGCTTCCGCGCCATCCTGGCCGGCGGACTCGTGCTCGGCGTCGGCGCCGCGGTCACACTCGCCGCGTGGAACGACTCCGAGTTCGCTCAGGGAACCTTCACCACCGGCTCGTTCAACATGGTCGGCTCGACCGACGGCACGACCTTCACCGAGCACGCGACGGCCGGAGCGGCCGCGGCGCTGCCGTTCACCGTTCCCGCCGTGAATCTCACGCCCGGCGACACCACCTACGCGGGCTTCGCCGTGCGCCTCACCGCCGCGACCACGACCGACGCGGTCGTCACCGTCTCGAACTCGGCGACCACCGGCGTGGTCTCCAACCTCAGCTACACGGTCATCGACACGGGATCGACCTTCGGCTGCACCGCGGACAGCACGGGCACGGCGCTCGTGCCGGCGGCCACCGCGGTCGGCACCGTACCCGCGGCGACCACGTTCACGCTGCCCAAGGGTGCTTCCACCGGAGTCGACGGCGTCGCACACAACCTGTGCTTCAAGGTCACCGCCGGTCCCGGCCTCGCGCAGGGGCAGAGCGGAACCGCCACCTGGCAGTTCCTCGCCGCTTCCGCAACACAGTAGGCCCGGCCGATGCCAGGCGACTCCACTCGCCGGCGCAGGACCCTCCCGTTCCTGCGCCTGCGGGCGCTGCTCTCCGGCGGACTCGTACTGGGACTGGGTGCCGTCGTCACTCTCGCGAGCTGGAACGACTCGGAATACGCGCGGGCGACCCTCACGAGCTCGGTGTTCAACACCGAATCGAGTGTCAACGGGCTCGCCTACGCCGACAACGCGGTGAGCCCCGGACCGGTCGTCACCTTCGCCGGTGCCGGATTCGCGCCGGGCACGGTGCAGTACCTGCCCGTGCTGGTGCGCGCAAAAGCGACCTCGATCGCCGGTACCGTCGCGCTCGAAGCGGCGGTCGTCGGGGGCACGGATGCCGCGACCCTGGGTGCCGCGTTCGCCTACCGGGTGGTGCGCACCACCGCGACCTGCAACGCCGCGGCGTTCACCGGCACGCCGGCCTACGTGGTCGGAACGGCCGGCGCATCACGCCCGCTCGCCACCGGCCAGGAGACGGGCGTGGTCAACCCGCTGGCCGCGGGCACTCCGACGGCGCCCGGCACACCCACCGGCTTCTGCTTCGAGATCACGCTGCCGAACGGCGTCGACAACTCGCTGCAGGGCAAGACGGCGACCGCCACCTGGCGGCTGTTCGCGACATCGAGTTAGGGGCGGCACCGGTATGGGCGACACCCTGGTGACCGATCCGGCCCCGATGCGCCACGTGGCCCGCAGCGGCCGGCGTGCGCGACCCACCAAGCGGTCGGGAGCATGGCGTCTCGCCGACGCCGCGCTCACCCTCGCGGCGATCGGCGGTGTGCTCTGCATCGCCGCGGTGGTCGCGGCCACCTTCTTCGACATCACCCTGATCATGTTCAAGACCGGGTCGATGAGCCCGACAATCCCCACCGGGTCGGTTGCCGTCGTGCGCGAGATCCCGGCGTCGGAGGCCGCGGTCGGCGATGTCGTCACCGTCGACCGCACCGACCTGCTGCCGATCACCCACCGCATCACCTCGGTGTCCGACGCCGGAAACGGCTTCACGAGCATCACGATGCGCGGCGACGCGAACCTCGACGAAGACCCCGAACCCTATGTCGTGCAGAGGGTGCGCACGGTGCTCTTCTCGGTTCCCGGCCTCGCCACCCTCGTCGTGGCCTTCTCCAACCCCTACCTGCTCGGCGGCATCACCTTCGGCGCGGCGGCGCTCGTGACCTGGGCGTTCTGGCCGCGCGGCGCGAGACGCGCGCACCGGCTGGGGGCGGGCGCCGCGGTCGTGCTCGTGCTCGGAGCCGCCCCCGCCGTGCTCGGCGCTCCGGCCCCCGCGCAGGCGGCGGAGGTCGAGACCGTCGTGCGCGGCCAGTACCTCACCCTGCGGTCGATCGCCGACCCCGAGGCGATGCAGAGCATGACCCCCGGACGACCGGTGCCGTGGCAGGTCGGCGTCGCGGTCGCTGCGCCCGAACCCGGCACGGTGCACATCGGCATCTCGGCGCAGGGCGGGCTGGTGAACCCCGGCGCCCTCGACCTCGAGATCCGTGCGTGCGACCAACGGTGGATGGCCGGCGTCTGCGCGACCGGCGAATCGACGTGGCTGCCGCTGCAAGACATCACCACGGCGGCGCGCGCCACGATGGCCGACGGCGTGCGCGAACTCGACACGCTCGATTCGTCGAACACGGCGTGGCTGATGATCACCGTCGTGATGCCGACCGAGGCGGTGCCCGGCTCGGAGGCGCGACTCAACATCCACGCGTGGGGCGAGGACGACACCGACGAGGCGACGCTCGGCGGCCCGGTCGCGGGTGCCCGCGCGCAGGCCGACCGGTCGCGGATCGACCCCGTGCAGATCGGCGGCACGACCTCGACCCTCGCGGCCACGGGGGCGTCGCTGGAGCGGTCGGTCGCGCTCGCGGCCGTGGCGATCTTCGCGGGACTCGCGCTCGCCGGGGCGGCCCGGCTGGTCGCGCTGCACCGGCGTCGCCGCGCGCCCGAGGAGGTGGGCGAGAGTGCACCGGTCGACTAGTCAGAGCCCGGCCGGGAAGATCCGCTTGCTCGCCGGCGTGCTCGTGCTCGCGGCGGTCGCCTTCTTCGCGGGCAGCGGTATCGGCAACGTCGGCGGCGGTTTCGGCCCCGTCGAGCAGACCGAGGCCTCGTGGCAGCGCGCGCACCACCAGCAGGCATCGCTCACCGCCGGCTCCGTGCACATCGTGCCCACGGTCAGTTGTGTCTCGTCCGGCGGCCTGCTCTCCGGCAGCGTGCCGATCAAGTGGACGGCTCCCACCGGCGGCCTGACACCGACGGGCTACATCATCGCGTGGGCCGGCACCGCCGGAACCGGCCAGGCGGCGACCGGCAGCACCGCTCTCACCGGAAGCATCCCCGGCAGCGGACTGAGCGTGCTCGGCCAGTCGGCCGTGACCGTCTACGCGACGGTCGGCAACTGGTACTCCCCCGTGCCGGTGCAGAGCGTCAGGGTGACCACGATCAGCGCCCTCGGGCTCATCGTCGGCTGGGACTGCGTGCAGAACACCTGACCTCGGCCTCGGGCCGAATCTCAGTAGTCGGCGCTATTGATTTCGCACCCGGTCGGGAGCACCATGGTGGTCAGAACAACTCGTCGCCCAGTTTGAGCCGCAGGCAATGCCGCGCCACTGGGCGATGAGTCTTTAACGACGGTGGTGCGGGCCTCTAGCTCGGGGTGTCGGCCGGGGTGCGGGCCGCCACCGCGGCGTTGAGTGCGGCGCGCGACGCCACGATCGAGGTCAGGAGAGCCGCTTCATCCGCCTCGGCTCCGATGCTCGCCCGCCCCGTGACGATGCGCTGTCTCGTGAAGGCGAGCCGCGTCGCGTCGCGTGTGTAGGTGCGCATGATCCGGCCCACTCCGTACCGGGCCGCCCACGCCTGGGCACGGCGACGGCCGGCGCCCGTGGCGAGCGCGTTGATCTCGGCGCGGTTGAACCAGCCGACGGCGGCGTACTCGCTGAGCCTGGCGTGGGTGAGGGTCGCCTCCTGCCGACGCAGGAAGAGCACGATCAGCACGCCGAGCACGAACAGCGGGAACTGCACGACCGCGTACCAGCCGTAGAAGTCGCTGACGAAGTAGAGCGAGCCGTTCCAGAACGCGTGCAACAGCACGGCGGGGATCAGCCCGACCAGGAACACCGCGACCGCGCCCAGCGCGCTCGTGCGCCGGGCCGCGAATCCGAGCGCGATGCCGGTGCACGCCGTGAACATCACGTGGGCGAACGGCGACATGATGCCGCGGGCGATGAAGATCTCGACGAGACCGCCGTCGACCGCGCCGGCGGTGAGCAGCTGCACGCCGAAGTAGAGGATGTTCTCGGTGAACGCGAATCCGCCGGCGACCCACGCGGCGTAGACGAGTCCGTCGATCGGGCCGTCAAAGTGTTTGCGCGCGAACCAGAAGATGAGCAGGAGGCCGAGGCCCTTCGCGCCCTCCTCGACGATCGGCGCCTCGACGACCGACGCCAGGAAGTCGCGCCCGGTCGCGCTTCCGCCGATGGCCGTGAGCACCCCGTCGAGTTGGGCGCCCACGACGAGCGCGACGGCGACGGACGCCGCGGATCCCCAGAGGAAGGCGAAGACGAGGATGCCACGGGGCTCGGGTTCCCACCGGTCGATCCAGTGCACCCCGAGCAGCACGATGGCGAGGGGTACGAGGGCGAGGAATCCGCCGATCGCGAAGGCGACCGGACCGAGCCCGGCGAACAGGTAGGCGATGACGGCGAGCCCGATGAGCGCGACGACCGCGATGCCGACGACGCCGATCGCGGTTAGCCCGCCGCTGCGCTTGACCGGCTGGCTCGGGGCGAGGCCCGACATGATCGACGTGGCCTGGCGCACCTCGACGGGCGCCTGGGCGGGCACGGGCGCCTCTTTGACGTGCACGGCATCACTCTCGGTCATGCTGCGACCTTACCGGGCGGTCTTTCTCCGGCGCCGCTATCGGGCCGTGTCGGTCAGGCGGCGGCCGGAAGCAGCACGATCGGGCTCGACGCGACACGCTGGGCGAGCTCGGTGCGGGCCCGCTCGGCGTCGGCGATCGGGTAGTTCGTCACGGCGATGTCGTCGAAGATGCCGCGCCGCACTTCGGCGAACACGTCGGCGGCCGCGATCTGGCCGAGACCGTTGGCGTAGCGCCACCGGCGCGCTGCCGCGAAGTCGGCGGAGGTGATCACGACGTCGGGGCGGTCGCCCGCGGCCACCACCTCGGCGCCGAGGTCGAGCACCCAGGCGGTGACGAAGGCGGCGACGCCGCTCTCGTCGTCGTCGATGCTGACGCGGTTGCCGCGCCCCACCGAGTGCAGCTGCTTGACCACGGTGCGCGCGACGAGACCGAGCGGCAGGTACGCCGCCGCGGCCTCGAGCGAGACGTCTTTCGGGAAGCCGATGAGCTCGCGCTCGGGCACGACCGTGCTCAGACCGCCCGACGAGTACGGGCTCGACTCGCCCACCGGCATGTCGGTGCGGTAGGAGACGCGGTCGCCGGCGGCGAATCCGCCGGCGTCGGGCCCGACGGCCGAGACGAGTCCGGCGGCCTGGATGCCGAGGGAGCTGAGTCCGAGGGCGCCGATGCGCACGCGCACCTCGCCGGTCTTCGGACGGGCGAGGCCGTCACGGGTGCGCGGACGCGCGGTGGAGACGCGGGCGGGTTTCGCGGGCAGAGTCTTCGCGGGGCCGGAGAACGCCGCGGTGGAACGGTGGGGTGTGGTGTCTGCGGGGGTGTTGCTGACTAGGGTCATACTGGCAAAACACCGCGTGGGGCCCGGTTATTCCGTGAGAACGCTGTGTTCTTCCTCCACGGAGAACAGCTTGCCCGGATTCAGAATACCGCTCGGATCGAACACCCGCTTGATGTCGCGCTGCAGTTCGACCTGGTCGTCGCCGAGCTCGTCGCGCAGCCAGCGCTTCTTCAGGATGCCGACACCGTGCTCGCCGGTGAGAGTGCCACCGAGGCGCAGCGCGGTGAGGAACATCTCGTGCGCCGCCTCCCACACGACCTCGGGGACGCCGCCGCCGTCGGAGTCGTCGAACACGAAGTTGGGGTGCAGGTTGCCGTCGCCGGCGTGCGCGACCGTGGCGATGGTGACGCCGTGCTTCTGCGCGATCTCGTCGATGGCGTGGAACATCGCGGGCAGCGCGCTGCGGGGCACACAGACGTCTTCGATGAGCACCGTGCCGCGTGACTCCATGGCGGGATGGAACGACCGGCGCAGCGCGATCAGGCGGTTCGCCTCGACGGTGTCGGTGGTCAGCGTCGCGTCGCCGCCGAGCGACCGGATGACGGCGAGCGCGGCCACCGCCTCAGCCGCGGCACCCTCGCCGTCGGTCTGCACGAGCAAGAACGACTGGGCGCGCACCTCGACGTCGAGATACTCGGCGATGTACTGCATGGCGCGCGGGTCGAGCAGTTCCATGATGGCGGGACGCAGTCCGGAGGCCGTGATCACCGAGGCGGCGCGGGCGGCCTCCTCGACGCTCGCGAAGTAGGCGCCGATGGTCGTCGGTGTGCCCGTCGGCAGGCGACGCAGCTTGACCGTCGCCTCGACGATCACGCCGAGGGTGCCCTCCGAGCCGATCATCAGTCCGACCAGGTCGAGCCCGGTGACACCCTTGACCGTGCGGTGCCCGAGCGACATCAGCCGGCCGTCGGCGAGCACGATCTTGAGCCCGAGCACGGCCTCGCGGGTGACGCCGTACTTCGCGCAGAGCAGGCCGCCCGCGTTCGTCGCGATGTTGCCGCCGACGGTCGAGATCGCGCGGCTGGCGGGGTCGGGCGCGAACCAGAGACCCTTCGCCTCGAGGGCCTGGTTGAGGTGCGCGTTGATGATGCCGGGCTCGACGACCGCCAGTTCGTCGTCTTCCGAGATCTCGAGGATCCGTGTCATCCGTGTCGTCGACAGCACGATCTCTCCGGCGCTCGCGATCGCGGCCCCGGCGAGTCCGGTGCCGGCCCCGCGGATCACGACCGGGGTACCGGTGTCCGTGGCGATGCGCATCGTGGCCTGCACCTGGGCGATGCTCTCGGCGTGCACGATGGCGAGCGGCGCCGCGTCGGAGCGGTGTCCCGACTTGTCGAGACGGCAGGCGTCGAGTTCGGCCGGGTCGACGGACACGGCACTGCCGAGTTCCGCCTGGAGTCGTGCGACTGTCTGGTTCACAGTGCCAGCCTAAGCGTCGCCCGCCGCGCGCGAGTGGTGTCCGAAATCCGCTAGTGATTGTCGGTGGCCGGTGCGACGCTGGAGACATGGACCAGACAGCCTCCGCCGATCCCGCTTTCGCGGAGCGGTACCGCGCCATGTCGTCGCGCGATTCGCGCTTCGACGGCCAGTTCATCACCGGTGTGCACTCCACCGGCATCTACTGCCGGCCGAGCTGCCCCGCGATGACGCCGCACGCGAAGAACGTGTCGTTCTTCCGCACGGCGGCCGCCGCCCACGAGGCGGGGCTGCGCGCCTGCAAACGCTGCCTGCCCGACGCCGTGCCCGGCTCCCCCGACTGGAACACCCACGACGACCTCGCCTCGAGGGCCATGCGGCTCATCTCCGACGGCGTGGTCGAGCGCGACGGCGTGACGGGCCTCGCCGCGCGCCTCGGCTACACACCGCGGCATCTCACCCGTGTGCTCGTCGCCGAACTCGGGGCCGGTCCGCTCGCCCTGGCCCGCGCCGCGCGCGCCCAGAACGCGCGCACCCTGCTCGTCTCGACCGACCTCTCGGTGGCCGACGTCGCATTCGCCTCCGGTTTCTCCAGCATCCGGCAGTTCAACGACACCATCGCGGCGGTCTACCAGACCTCTCCCACGATGTTGCGCGCTCGGCGGCGCGACGTCGGCCACGCGGCATCCGACGGCACCTCGATCAGCCTGCGTCTGCCCGCGCGAGCGCCCTTCGACGGCCAGGGGCTGATGCGCTTCTTCGACGACCACGCGGTGGCGGGGCTCGAGACCGTCGTCGACGGGGTCTTCGAGCGTCGGGTGCGGCTGCCGCGCGGTATCGCGACGGTGCGGCTGTCGCTCGACGGGGAATCCGCGGTGCGCTGCGAGGCGACGCTCGACAGCCTGGCGGATGTCTCGACCCTCGTCTCCCGCGTGCGGCGTCTGTTCGACCTCGACGCCGACTCGGTGGCGATCGATGCCGCCCTGTCGAGCGACGACACGTTGCGGCCGCTCGTCGCCGCGCTTCCCGGGTTGCGGCTGCCGGGGGTGCTCGACGCCGAGGAGGCCCTGTTCCGCACGCTCGTCGGTCAGCAGATCTCGGTGGCCGCGGCGCGCACGGTGCTCGGCCGGCTCACGACCGAGCTCGGCACCGACGGGCTGTTCCCCACGGCCGCGCAGATCGCCGGCAGCGAGGGCGTCGTGCGCGGGCCGGCCTCGCGGGTGCGCACGATCATGGGTGTGGCCGAGGCCGCGGCGAACGGCGACCTCGCCCTCGACGTCGGCACCCCCGTCGGCGAGTTCACCGACCGTCTGGTCGCGCTGCCCGGGGTCGGACCGTGGACGGCCGGCTACCTCGCCATGCGTGTGCTCGGCAACCCCGACGTGCTGCTCGCGAGCGACCTCGTCGTGCTGCAGACCGCGGCGAGTCTCGGCCTGCCCGGCTCGGCCCGCCCGTTCACGGCACGCGGCGAGCGCTGGGCGCCGTGGCGCAGTTACGCAACCCTCCACCTCTGGCGGGCGCGTGTGCCGCCACGGTCGTCCGCGGCCCGTACCATCGTGGGATGAGTGAGCAGCCTCCCGCCAGCAGGATCCCTCCGAGCCAGGAGACCGAGGCCGACCGCCTCGAGCGCAACTGGTCGGAGCTGCTGCAGGAGCTGCGGGTCACGCAGACCGGAACGCAGATCCTCACCGGCTTCCTGTTGACGCTGGCCTTCCAGCCGCGATTCGCCGACCTCGACCAGTTCCAGATCGACGTCTACCTCGTGCTCGTCATCCTCGCCGCCCTCACCACGGCGCTCGCGCTCGCCCCGGTGAGCCTGCACCGCTACCTGTTCCGCGAGGGGGCGAAGGCGCAGATCGTGCGCATCACGAACGTCATCCTCAAGGCGACGCTCGTGGGTGTCGCTCTCGTGCTCACCGGCACGGTGATGCTGATCTTCGACGTCGTCGTGGGTATCACCGCCGGATTCATCGCGGCCGGAGCGATCCTCGTCGTGATCCTCGCGATCTGGATCCTGCTTCCCGTGCTCGTGCACCCCGACCGGCGCTCGTGAGCACCGATCGCGTCGCGGGCGCCGAGGGTTCCGGGCGCACCAGTCAGACCAGCCGCGGCATCTCCCGTTCGTCGTGGCGCTACGCGGTGCGCCGCGCCCGGCACGGATTCGTGCGCCACCGCGGCATCGACTCGGCCGCCGCCCTCACGTTCTTCGCCGCGCTCGCGCTCTTCCCGGGCGCGCTCGTCGTGGTCTCGAGCTTCGCGATCGTGCGCGACCGCGACCGGGCGGTCGAGAGCATCCTGTCGGTCGTCGGCGAGTTCGTGCAGAAGTCGACGGTCGCCTCGCTCGAAGACCCGCTGCGCTCGTTCCTCACCATCTCCAACCCCGGCATCGCCCTGGCGATCGGAGTCTGGCTGCTGCTCTGGACCCTGTCCGCTTACGCGACGGCGTTCGGCCGCACCATCAACACGACCTACGAGGTGCTCGAGGGCCGCAAACTGTGGAAGTTCCGCGGCCTGATGATGCTGGTGACGATCGTGCTGATGCTCGCGTTCGGCGCGATCCTGCTCATCCTCGTGGTGACGCCGCGCATCGCCGCGTCGATCGGCGAACTGGCCGGCTTCGCCGAACCCTGGGTCACGGTCTGGAACGTCGGCAAATGGCCGGCGCTCGCCCTGCTCGCGGTGTTCGTGGCCGCGGTGCTCTACTACTACACACCGAACGTGCGCCACCTGCGGCTGCGCTGGGTGTCGTGGGGCGCCGTGTTCGCGATCGTCACCTGGGCGCTCGCCACGGCGGGGTTCGCGGTCTACGTGGGCACGGTCGGCCAGTACGAACGCGTCTACGGCTGGATCGGCGGCGGCATCGTGCTGCTGCTCTGGTTGTACATCACGAACCTCGTGCTCGTGCTCGGTGCGGAATTCGACGCCGAGGTGGTGCGCCTGCGCCAGCTCGACGCGGGTATCGCCGCCGAAGAGGTGATCCAGTTGCCGCTGCGCGACACCACCCGCAATCTCGTGTTGGCCCGCCAGCGAGCAGACGACGTGCGCGATGGCAAGGCCATTCGCGACCGTGCCGTGCTGCTGGCAGAATCCGGTCATGCCGAAATCAGAGAACCCCAGCCTTAAAGACCCCGAGCTCTACGAGAAGCTGGTCGACGAGGGCAACAGCAAGCAGAAGGCCGCCCGCATCAGCAACGCCGCCGCGCAGCGCGGGCGCTCGGCGGTCGGCCGCAAAGGCGGCGAGGCCGGCGACTACGACGACTGGACCGTCGCCGACCTGCGCGGACGGGCGAAGGAGATCGGCCTCACCGGCTACTCGAGGCTCACCAAGGCGAAGCTGATCGAGGCGTTGCGCGAAAGCTAACTCGCCGCCTTCTTCGCCGCCGTCTTCTTCGCCGCCGTCTTCTTCGCCGGCGCCTTCTTCTTCGCGGCACCGCGGCTCGACTCGACGCTGCGCCGCAGCGCCTCCATCAGGTCGAGCACCTCGCCGCCGTCTTCCTCCGGCTGCTCGCCGAACGTCTCCTCCGTGCTCACCGCGTCGCCTTTCTTCAGCTTCGCGTCGATGAGCTGCCGCAGTTCGAGCTGGTAGTCGTCGCTGAACTTGCCGGGCGTGAAGTCCGATTCGAACGATTCGACCAAGGCGTGCGACATCTCGAGCTCTTTCGCCGACAGCCGCACCCGCTCGTCGAGCGCGGGGAACGACGCCTCGCGCACCTCGTCGTCCCAGAGCAGCGACTGCAGCATCAGCACGTCGCCGCGCACCCGCAGCGCACCCAGACGGGTCTTCTGCCGCAGCGCGAAGTGCACGATCGCCGTGCGCTCGCTCTCCTCGAGCGTGCGTCGCAGCAACGCGTAGGCCTTGTTCGACTTCGAGTCGGGTTCGAGGAAATAGCTGCGGTCGAACATGATCGGGTCGATCTGCTCGTTCGGCACGAACTCGACCACGTCGATCTCGCGGCTGCGCTCCTGCGGCAGCGAGTGCAGGTCGTCGGCGCTGAGCACCACCGTGCGTTCGCCGTCGTCGTAGGCCTTGTCGATGTGGTCGAAGTCGATGATCTTGCCGCAGATCTCGCAGCGCCGCTGGTAACGGATGCGCCCGCCGTCTTTGTCGTGCACCTGGTGCAGCGCGATGTCGTGGTCTTCGGTCGCGCTGTACACCTTCACCGGCACGTTGACGAGACCGAACGTGATCGCGCCCTTCCATATTGCTCTCATGTAGACAGTGAACACATCCGCGCACGGCGGGGCAATGCCTATCGTGCGACTTGGCGCCCGGGCACGATGGTCTGTATGGCAACCAGCACCACGACCGGCACTTCAGAAGACCAGACCGTCTCCGTCGACGGGCACCGCCTCAAGCTCACCAACCTCGACAAGGTCCTCTACCCCGCGACCGGAACGACGAAACGCGACGTCATCGACTACTACGCGCGCATCGCCGAGGTGCTCATCCCCCACGCCGCGAACCGCCCAGCGACGCGCAAGCGTTGGGTGCACGGGGTCGGCACGGCGGATGACCCGGGGCAGGTGTTCTTCCAGAAGAACCTCGACGACTCGACTCCGAGCTGGGTGAAACGCCGCGCCATCGCCCACAAGGAGCGCACGAACGAGTACCCGCTCGTGAACGACCTCGCCACCCTCACCTGGCTCGCGCAGATCGCGGCGCTCGAGATCCACGTTCCGCAGTGGCAGTTCGGCCGCACCGGAACGCAGAAGAACCCCGACCGCCTGGTGCTCGACCTCGACCCGGGCCCCGGCGTCGGTCTCGCCGAGTGCGCCGAGGTCGCCCGCTACGCCCGCGAGATCCTCGCCGGCATGGGGCTCGACCCGTTGCCGGTGACGAGCGGCAGCAAGGGCATCCACCTCTACGCGGCGCTCGACGGCAAGCAGTCGAGCGACGAGGTCGCGACGGTCGCCCACGAACTCGCCAGAGCGCTGGAAGCCGACCATCCGGATCTCGTCGTCAGCGACATGAAAAAGAGTCTGCGCGACGGACGTGTGCTCGTCGACTGGAGCCAGAACAACGGCAACAAGACCACCATCACGCCGTATTCGCTGCGCGGGCGGGAGCGGCCGACCGTCGCCGCCCCACGCACCTGGCGCGAACTCGCGAGCAAGAACTTCGCGCAGCTCGAGTACACCGAGGTGCTCGCCCGCGTCGAGAAGCGCGGCGACCCGCTCGCCGGGCTCACGGCCGGTCACCTCGCGTCGCTCGAGCCGACACCCGAACGTATGGCCGGCTTCGAGCCCGCCCGCACCGACCGGCTCGAGAAGTACCGCAGCATGCGCGACGGCTCGAAGACGCCCGAACCCGTGCCCGCCGAGCCCGCCCCCGACAGCGACGGCTTCTCGTTCGTGATCCAAGAGCACCACGCGCGCCGGCTGCACTACGACTTCCGGCTCGAACACGACGGCGTGCTCGTGAGCTGGGCGCTGCCCAAGGGCGTGCCGACCGACTCGAAGACGAACCACCTGGCCGTGCAGACCGAAGACCACCCACTCGAGTACGGCGCTTTCGAGGGGCGCATCCCCACGGGAGAGTACGGCGCGGGCGAGGTCACCATCTGGGACGCGGGCAGCTACGAGCTCGAGAAGTGGCGCGACGGCGAAGAGGTGATCGTGGTGCTGCACGGCGAGAAGCACGGCACCCACCGCTACGCGCTCATCCACTCGGGCGGGGAGGGCCGGGCCGAGAACAACTGGCTGATCCACCTGATGAAGGAACAGCCCGGCCCGGATGCGGATACGAAGACGGATGCCGCGGCGCCCGCCACCCGCCGGACACCGTCGCCCCGCACCGCCGAGAAGCCCCCGTCGCCGATGCTCGCCACCCCGGGCAGCGCGACCGAGGCGGCGTTCGACGACGGGACCGACTGGGCGTTCGAGATGAAGTGGGACGGCGTGCGCGCGATCGCCCAGGTGCGCGGCGGCGCCGGCGAACGCGAGGTGCGCCTGTTCAGCCGCAACGGGGTCGACATCTCGGTGAGCTATCCCGAGCTCGACGCGCTCGCCGACGCCGTCGACGGAGACGTGGTGCTCGACGGCGAGATCGTCGCGCTCGACAAGAACGGACGCCCCGACTTCTCGCTGCTGCAGGGCCGGATGCACCTGCGCAAGAAGGCCGACGTCGAGAAGGCGGCAGCGAGCATCCCGGCGAAATTCATGGTCTTCGACATCCTCGAGGCGCACGGTGAGAGCCTGATGCGCCGCGAATACCTCGAACGCCGCGAGGTGCTCGAGACGACGGTCGACACCGACGACACGCTCCAGGTGCCGCCCGCGTTCGACGGCGACCTCGCCGCGGCGCTCGCGAGCAGCGCGAAGCTCGGGCTCGAGGGAGTGATGGCCAAGAAGCGCGACGGCCGGTACTCCCCCGGAGTGCGCTCGCGCACCTGGCTGAAACTCAAGCACCACCGCGCGCAGGAGGTGGTGATCGTCGGCTGGCGTCCCGGGCACGGCACCCGCGCCCGGCGGGTCGGATCGCTGCTGATGGGGGTGCCGGAGGGCGACGGCATCCGCTACGTCGGCCGGGTCGGCACCGGTTTCGACGAGCGCGCCCTCGACGAGATGCTGCCCCGGTTGAAGAAACTCGCCCGCAAGACGGCCGCCGTCGACGACGTGCCGACCGCCGACGCCCGCGACGCCGTGTGGGTGAGCCCGAAACTCGTGGGCGAGGTGGAGTTCGCCGAGTGGACACCGACCCGGCGCCTGCGGCAGCCCACCTGGCGCGGTTGGCGGCCCGACAAGGATGCCGACGATGTCAAGGTGGAAGCCTGAACACGCGCTCGATGGCTCCTGTCAGCGTTGCTGGTTAGGGTGGAGGCATGAAGCGCAAACTCCTCCTTTTGACCGGGCTCGGCATCGGCTACGTGGTCGGCGCACGCGCCGGCCGTGAGAAGTACGACAGGCTCAAGGCCACGGCAGAGCACTACTGGCAAGACCCCCGCGTCGCCAAGGTGCGCGACGATGTCGAGGTCTACGCCCGCACCCAGGCGCCGATCATCCGCGACCGCGCCGAAGCCGTGGCGAAAGACGTGGCAGCGAAGACCGCTTCCACCGCGAAAGACGTCGCGTCGAAGACGAGCGCCACTGCGAAAGACGTCGCATCGAAGACGAGCGCCACCGCGAAAGACATCGCCGACAAGACGTCGTCGACCGCGAAAGACGTCGCGTCGAAGACCACCACGACGGCGAAGGACATCGCCGACAAGACCAGCGCCACGGCGAAAGACGTCGCGGGCCGCGTCAGTGAAGCCGCCGACGACGTCAAAGACCAGGTCGTGAAGACCGCCAACGACATCAAAGACCGCGGAGAAGACGCGGTAGAGCGCGTCACCCTCTCGGTCGGCGAGGCACGCGACCGGGCGCTCGACATCGACGACGACGAAGACGACGACGTGACGCCCGGCGACGCACCCGCCAAAAACTAGGGCGCGGGCGGCGCCACCGACTCGGTCGCGCGCGGCTCCGGCGGATTCGCGCCGAAGCCGGCCGCCTCGACGTCGATCGTCGTGATCGCCGACGTCGTCGGCACCATTCCGCTCAACCGCTCGGGCGACAGCACCCGCTGCACGTCAGCCTGCGTCATCAACCCGGCCGCGACCACCAGCTCGGCTATCGAGGCGTTGGTCGTGAGCGCCGTGTGGGCGAGGTTCGCGGATGCCGCGTACCCGATGAACGGCGTCAGCGCGGTGACCACGCCCACCGACGATTCCACCTGCTGGGCGAGCTTGCCGATGTTGGGTGTGATGCCCTCGATGCAGTTGACCCGCAGGGTGTAGCAGGCCTTCGTCATCCAGGAGAGCGACTGCAGGATCGAGTGGGCGATGACCGGTTCGAAGGCGTTAAGCTGCAGTTGCCCCGCCTCCGCCGCGGCCGTCACCGTGGCATCCGCCCCGATCACGCTGAAGGCGACCTGGTTGACGACCTCGGGAATCACCGGGTTCACCTTGCCCGGCATGATCGACGAGCCGGCCTGACGCGGCGGCAGGTTGATCTCGCCGATGCCGGCCTGCGGGCCGGAGCTGAGCAGACGCAGGTCGTTGCAGATCTTCGACAGTTTGACGGCGGCGCGCTTGAGCGTTCCGCTCACGGTCATGAAGATGCCGGCGTCGCTCGTGGCCTCGATGAGGTCGGGCGCGGTCTCCATCGGGATGCCGGTGACCTCGATGAGCTGTTCGCGCACCGCGTCGGCGTAGCGGGAGTCGGCGGTTATGCCGGTTCCGATCGCGGTGGCGCCCATGTTGATCTCGTTGAGCCATTTGATGGTCTCGCCGAGGCGGTCGTAGTCTTCGGCGAGGGTGTGGGCGAAGCCGCGGAACTCCTGGCCGAGCGTCATCGGAACGGCGTCCTGCAGCTGCGTGCGGCCCACCTTGAGGATCTCGTTGAACTCGATCCCTTTCTGGTTGAACGACGCGGTGAGCAGCCGGTGTTCGGCGAGCAGGCGCTTGATGCCGAACACCATCGCGAGCTTGATCGCGGTCGGGTAGACGTCGTTGGTGCTCTGGCTGCGGTTGACGTCGTCGATCGGGTGGAGGTGGGCGTAGTCGCCGCGCGCGTACCCCATCAGTTCGAGGCCGCGGTTCGCGATCACCTCGTTGGTGTTCATGTTGGTGCTCGTGCCGGCCCCGCCCTGGATCACGCCGACGCAGAACTCGCGGTGCAGGTCGCCCGCGACGATCTCCTCGCACACCCGCTCGATCACGTCGGCCTTCTCCTGCGAGAGCACGCCGATCTGTGCGTTGGCACGGGCCGCCGCCTGCTTGACCCTGGCGAGCGCTCGGATGAGGTCGGGGTAGTTCGCGATCGCGCGACGGGTGATCGGGAAGTTGTCGAGAGCGCGTGCCGTGTGGATGCCCCAGTAGGCGTCGGCGGGGATCTCGAGCGATCCGAGTGAGTCGGTTTCGGTGCGGGTGGCTGGCTGTGAATCGGGGGTCATCGATCAATCTCCTTCGACTGTCAGCAACAGCCTAGATCGTGCGTCAGCGGTGGAAGTACGGGATGACGAGGTACACGCCGTAGAGCACGACGGCGCCGCACAACACGAAGCAGGCGATGCCGAGCGGGCGTCGCCACCGGCCCCTCCGGTCGTCGGGGCGGTCGACGAATCGAAGTCCGAGCGAGTAGAGCGTCACGACGATGCTCGCGGCGAGCAGGGTCGCGACCAACACGACGAGGAAAGCGGCCCAGTCGATCATCCGGCGTCTCCGTCGCTGCGTTGCGACCGCTCGAGCTCGTTCTCGTCTCGCCGACGCTGCTTGCGTGATCGTTTGGGACGCACGAGCACGGTGGGCTCGTCGTGCACGTTGCGGGCATCGACGCGGTTGCGACGCGAGTACACGAAGATCGCGACGATCACGCCGACGGCGACGACGGTGTCTACGACGATTCCCGTGGTTCCGCCGAGCGCGACGAACGCCGCGAGAGCGCCCACTGCGGCGGCAGCCGGGATCGTGATCAGCCAGCCGAGCGCGATGCGTCCGGCCGTGTTCCAGCGCACAGACGCGCCCTTGCGTCCGATGCCGGTGCCGATGACCGAACCGCTCGACACCTGCGTCGTCGACAGGGCGAATCCGAGATGAGACGACGCAAGGATGGTCGCGGCGGTCGACGCCTCGGCGGCGAAACCCTGGGCCGGTTCGATCTCGGTGAGACCCTTGCCCATGGTGCGGATGATGCGCCAACCGCCCGTGTAGGTTCCGAGGGCGATCGCGAGCGCGCACACGGCGATGACCCAGAACTCCGGTCCCGAGCCGGCCGACTGGAATCCGCCGGCGATCAGCGTGAGGGTGATCACGCCCATGGTCTTCTGCGCGTCGTTGGTGCCGTGGGCCAACGAGACGAGCGAGGAGGTGAATACCTGACCGTGTTTGAAACCGTTGCGTTGCCGCTTCTTCGTGACCGAATAGGCGATCTTCACCGCGATGAAGGCGACCAGCCCCGCGGTGAGCGGGGCGAGCAACGCCGGCAGTACCACCTTCGACAGCAGCACGGCGAAGTCGACCGATCCGAAACCGGCGCCGACCACGGCCGCGCCGATCAGGCCGCCGAAGAGCGCGTGGCTGGAGCTCGACGGAAGGCCGAGAAACCAGGTGACCATGTTCCACAGGGTGGCCCCGATGAGCCCGGCGAAGATCATCACCGGCGTGATCTGCACGCCCCCGTCGCCCTCGCGGATCAGCCCGCCCGAGATCGTGCGCGCGACCTCTGTCGAGAGGAACGCGCCGACGAGGTTGAGTGACGCGGCGATGGCGACCGCGGCTTTCGGCTTGAGCGCTCCCGTGGCGATGGGTGTCGCCATCGCGTTCGCGGTGTCGTGGAACCCGTTCGTGAAGTCGAAGAAAAGAGCTAGCACGATAACTAGCGCGACCATGAGCTGGATGTCCACTGACGTCGAGTGTAGTGGTGAACGAAAAGTGACCGGCAGATGAACGTGAAAACCATTGCTCGATTTCGCCAGCGCGGCGGGTGGGATCAGCCCGACGCACCCCCGGGTTTGGGGGTGCGCGCACAAGGTGAGAAATGATGTGTTTAGCCCCGCCCCCTCCCTATACTCGTGAGCAGATCGGAAGAATTGCTTCCGAAAAGGGGAACGACAACGTGGCTCAAGACGATCTGTTCGGTGCGCCCGCGGGCTGGTATCCAGACCCGCTCGGACTGCCGCAACTGCGCTGGTGGAACAACCATGCCTGGACGGAGCAGACCTCTGCCGCCCGCCAGCCCATCGTTATGCAGGACACCAAGTTCGCCTGGGCCGACGACGATCTCCCCACCCGCCGCGAAGAGCGCGAACGCGAGCGCCAGCGCGACGAGCGCGCGCCCACGAAGCCCGCGAAGCCGACCGCCGCGACCCTCCGCGAACTCGAACCGCCGCGCGCCTTCACGAAGGTCGACGACAGCGCCACCCCGAGCTACCAGAGCGACGACGACGCGAACGGGTCGTTCGGCACGGGGTCGTTCGGCACGGGGTCGTTCCCGTACCGCGCGGAGCAGGAGCAGGCCCAGCCGACCTCGGGCGTCCCGTCGTTCGACTCGCTCTTCGACACCCCCGCGGAGGCCCAGCCGCAGCAGCAGGCCCAGCCGCAGCAGTACGAGACCCGTCGGTCGGCGGCCCGCGCCGCGAACGACCGGGCCACGAGCGACCGCACCCCGGGCGCACGCGCGTCGTCCGTGGCATCCGGCTCCCCGCTCGTCAGCACCGCTCCCGTCTGGATCATCGCGATGATCCCGCTCTTCCAGCTCGTGCTCAGCCTGCTGCTGCTGACCGCGCTCGGCATGGGAAGCAACGCCGCGGTGTTCATCGGCATCCTCACGGTGCCCTACCTGATCGTGATCGCGCTCGCCTTCGCCGACGTGCGCATGCTGCGCAACCAGGGGGTCGAGCGTCCCGCGCACTGGGCGTGGGCGTTCCTCTCCGCGCCGGTCTACCTGCTGGCGCGTGCCCGTGCGGTGATCCGCGAGTCGGGTCACGGCATCGGCCCGGTGCTCGTCTGGTTCGGTCTCGGCGCCCTGCACCTCGCCTCCGTCGTCGCCATCCCCGGTCTGCTCATCGCGATCCTGCCCGGCATCTTCACGGCCCAGCTCGAGGCATCGGTCGAGGGCGACGCCCTTCTCATCAGCGGCGCCAGCATGAGCGTCAGCTGCCCCGCGACTCCCCCGGTCATCTTCGGCGAGCAGACGATCTGCACCGCCCTGAGCTCGAGCGGCAAGAACTCCGAGGTGTCGGTGAGCCTCGAACGCGCCAACGGCTGGATCGAATGGCAGGTGCTCGACTGGGGCGTCTGGGACATGGAACAGTAGTAGAAGGTCACGAGAGAACGATGAACGAGACGACGGCGCGCAAGCTTCTGCTTGCGCGCCGTTGTGTATCACGAGCGGCGGGGCCCCTAGCCCCCGCCGTGAACGAGATGAGCGACCCCGCATAACCCGAGCCCGAAAGTGTAGTCACCCGAAATGACTGGAACTTCTCACGCCCCGACCCGCACGGCGATACCCGCCGGCTGGTATCCCGACCCGCGCGGCAGCGCCCAGCGTCGCTGGTGGGACGGCACCGCATGGACACACGCCCTCGAGGAACCGCCCGAGCCCGTGACCCCGGCGTACGCCAACCTCCCCGGGCCCGGAACTCCCGCCTACGCCAACCTTCCCGGACCGGCCAGGCGCACGCCATCGCCCAGCGCGCCGACCGTGCGACGGGCGCTCGACCCCGAGGCGCACACCGCGCCGGTCGAGCAGCCGCTGCCCAGCCGTCGCCAGCTGCGCGAGGCTGCCGCCGCCCTCGAGGCCCAGCGTCAGCTGAGGGAACCCGCGGCTCCGTCGCCGGTCTACGCGATGGGTCCCGCCGTGTCGCAGTCGTTCGCGCCCGCAGCGGCGACGCCGGTCGCCGCTCCCGTGTCGGCGCCCGTGTCGGCGCCGGTGCCGGCGCCCGTCGCCGTGCCGGTCGTCTCGGCGCCCGTCGCGTCTCCGGTGTCGGCGCCCGTCGCCCTGCCGATCGCCGCGTCGCCCGTCGAGTCGTCCATCGCCAACCCGGTGCTGTCGTCGGGTCCGGCGTACCAGCCGTTCGGACTCGCCCCGAAGATCACCACCGGGGTGGTGGAGGCTCCGACGAGCGTCAACACCCCGTCGGTGTGGATCATCACGGCGCTGCCCGCCGTGGCCCTCGCCATCGCGGCCGCGCTCATCGCCTTCGCCCCCGACTTCTACACGCCGTTCACCCAGGGCGCGCTCGCCTTCGTGCTCGCCGTCGGTGCGGTCGCCCTCGCGGTGCACGACCGCAGGCAGCTCGTGCTGCGCTCGCACCAAGCGACAGCGTCGCCCGCCTGGATCCTGCTCACGCCGCTCGCCTACCTCGTCGCGCGCGCGTCGAACACCAAGAAGCAGGCGGGACGCGGCTGGGCGCCGGCGCTCGTGTTCGTGCTGTTCGTGGCGGGCGCCACCACGCTCGTCTACTTCTCGGGGCTCCCGATCGAGACGTTCGTGGTGGCGCAGGCGGTCGTGCGTCTCTAGTTCTCGCGCGCGTCGAGCGCGTCGCGCAGCAGGCTCATCAGCGCCTGCAGCTGGATGTTCGACTCGGCCGTGATCTCTTCGTCCGACCCGTCGAGGGCGCGGGCGGCGAGTCCCGCCTTCGAGTCGATGAGCTCGGCGATACGCGCGTCGATCGTGTGCGCGGCGATGATGCGCCACGCGGTGACGGGCAGCGCCTGGCCGATGCGGTGCACGCGGTCGATGGCCTGGGTCTGTTCGGCGCTGGTCCAGCTGAGCTCGGCCAACACGACGTTCGACGCGGCCTGCAGGTTGAGGCCGACGCCGGCCGCGGTGAGCGAGGCGACGACGACCGAGACCTCCGGGTCGTTCGAGAACGCGTCGATCGCGGCCTGACGGGCCTTGGGCGACTGGTCGCCGCGGATCGAGACGCTGGTGAGCCCCGCCTTCGCGAAGTGCGCCTCCGCGGCATCCATCACGTCGATGTGTTTCGCGAAGAAGACGACCTTGCCCACGTTGCGGGCCAGCTGGGCCGTGTAGTCGGCGGCGAGCCCGGCCTTGGCCTGGCCGATCTTGCGCACCATGGTGAAGACGTTGTCGCCGGTCTTGGCGCCCTTCGACTCCTCGAGCTCGGCGTGCGCGACGACGCGCACGAGGTCGTCGACCTCGGCGTCGGGCTTGAGCGCGCGCACCCGGTTGTAGGTGGTCATCAGGCGCGCGACGAGCGCGGCCTCGGCGGCGCGGATGGTGCGGCCCAGGTCGTCGTCGAGTTCGACCGGGATGTCGGCGACCCGGCGCGCGGGGATATCGGCCGCGACATCCACCTTCTTGCGACGCACGATTCCCATGTCGATCACGGCCTGGCGTGCCTCGGGGAAGAATCCGAAGTCGGCCGGTGTGAGGCCGGTGTCTTCGAGCTTGTCCATCAGCGGCGACAGCGGCTTCTTGTCGTCGATCCAGCCGAGGAACTGCCAGATGGCGCGGAAGTCGTCGATGTCGTTGATCAGCGGGGTGCCGGTGAGGGCCATCATCAGCGCGCGCGGCTGGGCTGCGCGGATGCTGCGGCTGAGCGCGAGCACGTTCTTGCTGCGTTCGCTCTTGAGGTTCTTGATGAAGTGCGCCTCGTCGACGACCATGCCCTTGAAGCCGAACCGGCTGAGCCAGCCGACGTGACGGTCGAGCACCTCGTAGTTCACGATCACGACGTCGCTGAACGCGTCGACGTCTTTGCCGTCGCCGTGCACGACGGTCGCGGTGCGCGACGGGGTCCAGAGTTCGACCTCGCGGGCCCAGTTGGTCTTGACCACGTTGGGGACGACGACGAGAAGCGGGTAGGAGTTCGAGACGGATGCGGCCAGCAGAGCCTGTGCGGTCTTTCCGAGACCGGGCTCGTCGGCGAGCAGGAAGGTGCGGTGACCGGCCCTGACCTCTTCGACGAAGCGGGCCTGGTGACGCATCAGCTCGGTGCCGCCCGGAGTGGTGAGGCTTCTCGCCTCGGGGAGCTGCATGCTCGCGGCTCCCCCGCCCGCACCGTATTCGAAGGCGCGGAAGAGCGGCTCGATGAGCTCCCAGTTGGCGAGACGGTTCACCTGCACCGGCTTCGGCTGCAGCGCGCTGAAGTCGGGGGCGAGGAACGGGTTCGACATCTGCATCTGGCGCACCGACTGCGGAACGACCTGCTTCTCGACGGTCTTGTCGACCGGCTTGGGCTCTGTCGTGATGATGAGTTCGTCGGGGCTGAGCTCGACGCCGGCGGCGAGCAGCAGGTCGCGGCGCAGCGCCTTCGCCGCGGCGGTGACCGGGGCGTCTTCGGCGAGCATGGCAATGAGACTGGTGTCGCGGGCGGCGGTCTTGGCGAGGATGCCGGCGAGGCCGTCGAGGCGCTTCTGTTCGTTCGACCGCTCGGCGTCGGTGAGCGCCGGGTCTTTTTTGACGCGGGCGCGCTCCTCGCGCAGCAGCAGCGCCGCGACCTGGAAACGCGCACGGTTGGCCGGTTTCAACGGCCCCTTCTGCACGGCCGTCTCGACCTCGCGCGCGGCGCGGGCGAGAACCGGGATCACGCCGGCGTCGTCGCCGCCGCGCGCTCGGCGCTGTTGTGTGCCGCGTCTGGCCGACGAACCGGATGATCCGTTGGAGCTGCCGGATCCGTTGGTGCTGCTTTGGCGCCGCTGGCGCTGGCCCTGTTCGGCCATTGTTCTCCTCGTGCTGTCTCCGCCACGAGACCGGCTTGCGCCGGTACCGCGGACAAAGCTCGCTGCTCTGGACATGGTGCAAAGGCAGTCACCGCGGAGGATAGCCGGGTGACGGCGCCCGTTCGAGTGATCCAGACCCAGTCGCGAGGCGGCTGGTGGGTTCGAGGTGCGTTACGCCCATTCTAGAGGATCGGCGCAGCACTCCCGGTAATCAACGCCGATTACGGTCTTCGGGGTTGCGGATCTTGATGAGGATACCCGCTGCGATGAACACCAGGGCCGCGACGTACTGGGCTCCGAGCTGCACATCGGCGTCGAGTTCGACCGGGAAGACCGGGTTCCAGAGGATCGCGATCGGCGCGAGCGCGATGATCCACCACCAGTGCTTCGCCTGCCAGGCGAAGACGGCGACGATGAGGGCGAGGATGCAGACCGCGAACCGGATGATCGTGAAGGCGTCGCCGCCGATCAGGGCGATGCCGGCGAGGAGCACGAGGGCGGCAAGGATGCCCGGTGCGAGCGCGGTGCGGCGGAACTGGGGAGTGGGGTACGAAGCGCTCATGTCGGATTCAGCCTAGCCGCCCCTGGATGCGCGTAATTATGCGACTCGCAAGCCGCAGTTCACCTGCCGTCCAGCAATTGTCTGGTGGAATGGAACGCATGAGCCTCCGAACGGCAGAGTACTCGCGGCCGGACCATTTCATCCTCCACCTCAGCGACACGCACTTCGTGGCCGAGGGGCCGCTCTACGGATCCGTGGAGAGCGAGCGCAATCTGCGCCAGCTCTTCGACGAGCTGGAGGCGTCGGGCGGCAGACCCGAGGCCATCGTCATCACGGGCGACCTCGCCGACAAGGGCGAACCCGCCGCCTACGAGCAGTTGCGCGCGATCGTCGATCCCGCCGCGGCGAGGCTCGGTGCCCAGGTCGTCTGGGTGATGGGCAACCACGACGAACGCGGTGCCTTCCGCGAGGGTCTCCTCGACCAGGGCCACCTCGGCGAGGCGCAGAAGACCGCACCGGTCGACCGCGTGTACGACGTGAACGGCCTGCGCATCATCTCCCTCGACTCGACGGTGCCCGGCCACCACTACGGCGAGATCTCGGGCGCCCAGCTCGACTGGCTCGCCGAAGAGCTCAGCGTGCCGTCGCGCGACGGCACCATCCTCGCCCTGCACCACCCGCCGGTGCCGAGTGTGCTCGACCTCGCCGTGCTCGTCGAGCTGCGCGACCAGCACGGGCTCGCGGAGGTGCTGCAGGGTTCCGACGTGCGCAGCATCATCGCCGGCCACCTGCACTACTCGTCGACCGCGTCGTTCGCGGGCATCCCCGTGTCGGTCGCCTCGGCCACCTGCTACACACAAGACCTCAACGTCCCCGTCGGCGGCACCCGCGCCCGAAACGGCGCCCAGGCCTTCAATCTGGTGCACGTCTTCGAAGACACCGTGCTGCACTCGGTGGTGCCGCTCGGCTCCTACGCACCGGTCAGCTACGTGAGCGCCGACGAGACCGCCGCGATCCTGCGCCGCGAGGGTGTGCGCATCGCGCCCTCGACACTCGCCGCCGTCGAAGAGGAGACCGTGCTCACGGTGCCGATCGACATCATCCGCGCCGTGGAGCTGGAGAAGATCCCCGTCGCGAAGTAGCGGCTAGACGGCCTGCGAGCCGATTTCCAGCGCCTTCTTCTCCCACGGGGCGACGATCGGGAAGTACTTGTTCAGGAACGCCTTGACGGCGTCGGCGCGTACCTCGCCGTCGACCTCGGGGAAGCTGCCGTCGTTGAGGCAGAACATGTCGAACGACCGCTTCTTGATCAGGCCGTCCATCATCTTCAGACCCGCGCGCGTCGTCGTGTCGACGTACTTCACCCGCGCGTCGGTCTGCGCGACCGCGCGACCGGTGACGAGCGCGTAGTAGTGGTAGAGCGAGTTGGTGACCGAGATGTCGGCGCGGTTGCGGAACGCGTTCGCGGCGGTGCGGGCGAACTCCTCGGGGAACTCGCGCTCGAGTTCGGCCAGCACACTCTTGCGCAGCGGGGCCGCCGAGTGTTCAAGATGGCGGGTGATGGTGATGCCGAAACGGTCGAACAGCACGTTGCGGTTGACCCGGGCGGCGTTCTCGAACCCGCTGCGCTCAGGCGCGCTGGTTCCGAGCCCGATACGCGTCTCCGCCTCGATGAAGCGGGTGATGCCGCCGGGCGAGAAGAACATGTCGGGGGTGACCGGACGGCCGAAGAACATGTCGTCGTTCGAGTAGAGGAAGTGCTCGGCGAGCCCCGGGATGTGGTGCAGCTGGCTCTCGACGGCCTGCGAGTTGTGGGTCGGCAGCACCGACGGGTCGACGAAGAACTCCTCGCTGCGCACCACCGTGACCTTGGGGTGGTCGGCGAGCCAGTGCGGTGTGGGCGAGTCGGTCGCGATGAAGATGCGGCGGATCCACGGCGCGTAGACGTAGACCGAACGCAGCGCGTACCGCAGTTCGTCGATCTGGCGGAAGCGGGCCTCGTGGTCGTCGCCCTCGCCGACCACGTAGCTCTGCATCCGACGGGCGCGGGCGCGCTGGAATTCGAGGTCGGTGCCGTCGACCCAGGAGAAGACGATGTCGATGTCGAAGGTGATGTCGGAGGCGAGCCGGTTGAACATCGGCTCGGCGGTGCGCCAGGAGACTCCGTAGCGCTCGACGGTCGACTCGACGAGTTCGGAGCGCGGGATCACCGTGCGGGTGAGGGAGTTCTCGACCGGCGCGATGATCTCGGTCTCGGTGAACGACCAGAATTCGAGCTGGATGCCCGTGGAGGCCCCGTAGCGCAGCCGGCCGAGCGGCTCGACGCGGGGGCGGAACAGGCGGAAGACCCTGGCCTTGTCGTCGGCCGAGAGCCGGCCGTCGGCGATGAAGAGGGCGGGGCCGGCGTTCTGGTGCACGGCCTTGGCGTAGAACGGTTCGGTCGCCATGGCGACGGCGAACGCCTCCTGCAGCACAGCGCGCTGCTTCCAGTCGACGGCGATGACGGGGCGTTCGTCGTTGCCGCGGACGAGCAGATACTCGAGCCCCGCGTCATCCAGAACCTTCTTGACGAACAGCAGGTCGTCGACCATCGATTCGTGCGGCGTGAGATGGTCGTTGATCAGCGAGAGCTGTCCCTTGTGCAGTACGACGTCGCTGCGTGACAGCGTGCGCGGCCACGACGAGGCGACCGCCGAAACGTCTGCGCGGCCGCTCTTGGCGGCCTCAAGGTTTTTGCTCATCGGGCTACTGTAGTCGAGCAAACCGAACGCTCAGCGAGGGCTTGCGAGTCGACGCGCGCCCTAGAGTCGAGTCATGACGACGAGAAGCCCCGACGAGCAGCGTTCGATAGCCCGGTTTCAAGCGCTCGTACGCATTCCGACGGTCTCCCGCCTCGACGAATCCGAGACCGACCCTGCACCGTTCGACCGCTTCGTCGCGGCGCTTCCCGAGCTGTATCCGGCGCTGCACACGACGCTCGACCGCGAACTGGTCGCCGGGCATTCGATGCTGTACCGCTGGGCCGGCAGCGCGCCGTCCGGAGCTCCGACGGTGCTGATGGCGCACTACGACGTGGTGCCGGCGACCGACGACGGGTGGATCCATCCGCCGTTCTCCGCGCGGATCGTCGCTGGCGACGACGGCGACCTGGTCTGGGGGCGCGGAACGCTCGACGACAAGGGGGCGCTGGTGAGCATCCTCGAGGCCGTCGAGGCCCTGGTTCTCGCCGGCTTCGTGCCCCGCGACGACGTGTATCTGAGCTTCGGACACAACGAGGAGACGACGGGCGCCGGCGCGACCGCGATCGTCGACGAACTCGAGCGCCGCGGCATCCGGCCCGCCCTCGTGCTCGACGAGGGCGGCGCCGTCGTCGAGGGGATCTTCCCCGGAGTCGCGAAACCGAGCGCTGTGATCGGAGTGAGCGAGAAGGGCATCACCTCGCTGACCCTCGCCGTCGAGCAGCTAGGCGGCCACGCGTCGACTCCCCCGCGGTTCACCGCGACTGCGAGACTCGCCCGCGCCGTCGTGCGGCTCAGCGCCAAGCCGTTTCCCGCCCGGTTCTCCCCCACCAACCTCGAGATGATCTCGACCCTCGGCGCGCACGCGACGGGACCGCTCAAGTGGGTGTTCGGCAACCTCTGGCTCACGAAGCCGCTGCTGCTGCGCCTGTTCGCCCGGCTCGGCGACGAGACGAACGCGATGGTGCGCACCACGCAGGCGGTGACCCAGCTGACCGGCAGCCAGGCCGCCAACGCGCTCGCCGAGCGGGCGACGGCGACGGTGAACATCCGCATCGCGGTCGGCTCGTCGGTCGCCGAGGCGGTCGCGCACGTGCGCTCGGCGATCGGCGACGACGCGGTGCGTATCGAGGTGCTGCATCCGTCGGAACCGTCCCCGGTCTCGCCGACCACCGGCGCCGCGTGGCAGCTGCTCGCGCGCACGGTCGAGCAGAGCTTCGAGGGGGTCGTCGTCACGCCCTACATCCAGCTCGGCGCGAGCGACAGCCGGCACTTCACCCGCATCAGCGAGCACGTCTACCGGTTCAGCCCGTTCGAGATGACGGCCGAGCAACGCGGCACCCTGCACGCGGTGAACGAGCGCATCGGGGTCGACACCTGGCTGCGCGGCGTGCGCTTCTACGGGCGCCTGCTGGGGGCCCTCTAGCCGTGAGCGGTCGGCACCGGGCGCCTGCGACGACGCAGCACGAGGTAGACGCCGAGGGCGAGGGGCACGGCGGCCAGTCCCGCCCAGAGCGAGTCGTCGGCCGCACCTGCGGTCGGGGTCTGCCTGGAAGACGACGGTCGAGGAGCGGATGACACGGAAGCACCGTCGTCGACGGTGGTCTTCGACGACTGCGCGTCTGCGGCCGAGGGCTGTGCTGTCTCGCCGGGCGAGGCCGGCGCGGCCTGGGCCGGTTCGGCCGGGGTCGCGGGGGCCGCGGGTGCGGGTGCGGCCGGTTGCGGTGCGGCCGGAGCCGGTGCGGCAGGTTGCGGCGCGGCCGGTTGCGGCGCGGTCTGGGCGGCGACCGGCGCGGTCTGCGACGATACGGCGGTGGCCGGGTACCGGGCGAAGACCTCGACGGCCCAGGTCGTGCCTCCGGCCGGGACGAAGGCGATGCCGACGTCGGTGAAGTCGCCGAGCATGTTGGCGTAGTGACCCGGCGAGGCGGTCCACCCAGCGTTCGTCGCGGAGCCGGTGGGGAATCCGTTGGCGACGTTCTCGCCCCACGAGGTCCAACCGGCCGGGATCTGCGCGCCCGCGTCCGGATTGTGCGACATCGCGTTCGCGGCCGCCATCTGGTTCGCCCAGCCGAGTGCGACCGAGTCGAGCGACGCGTTGCGCGCGAGAGCGGGCTTGCCGGCCGAGGCGCGGGCGGAGTTGATACCCGAGAGGATGTCGTCGCTGTCGGCCGCCGCGGCCGGAAGAGCGCCAGCCAGAACCAACGCGAAAGCGGCGAGCAGGGTGCCCGCCACCGTCAGGAGAGAACGCCGGAGATTCGACCTGCCGATAGTGATCACCCTTCACGGTAGGCCAGTGCACCCCGGTTAAGGGGTTTTCGCCACTGTTGTTTTTTTCTCGTTCTCGCTCTGCGCGGCCCGCGCTGCCGCCGTGTTCTTCTCGGCCTCGAGCGTGATGCGACGGGCCATGCCCGCGAAGATCACGCCGTGGAAGGGCAGGATCGAGAACCAGTAGAGGCGTCCGCCGAGACCCTTCGGGAAGAAGACGGCGCGTTGCCGGTACGTCGACCCCGGTGCATCCGCCCCGTTCTCGTCTGTATCGGGCGTGACGGTCAGTTCCAGCCAGGCGGGGCCGGGCACCCGCATCTCGGCGCGGAGACGGAGGAACCGGCCGCGGTCGAGCTCTTCGACCCGCCACCAGTCGAGCGCCTCGCCGATGCCGAGCCTGGTCGCGTTGCGACGGCCGCGGCGAAGGCCCACTCCGCCGACGAGCTTGTCGGCCCACCCGCGGGCCGCCCAGGCGAGCGGGAACGAGTACCAGCCGTTGTCGCCGCCGATGCCCTCGATGACGCGCCAGAGCTCGGCGGGGCTCGCCGTGGTCTGCTTCTCGCGCAGGTCGGTGAACACGGTGTGCCCCGACCACTGCGGGTCGCTCGGCAGCGGGTCGCTCGGCGCGCCGAACACCGAGGAGTCCTGCCAGCTGGTCTCGACCTCGCCCGCGCGCTCCTTGCCGAGCGCGAGGCTCACCGAACGGCGATACCCGGTGAGGCCGCCCTCCGGCTGCGGGATGTAGTCGTCGATGTCGCTCTCGCGCACGACGCAGTCGTACTGCAGCGAGGCGATGATCGGCACGGCGAGAGCGCGCGGGATCGGCGTGACGAGGTTGACCCACTGCGAGGCGAGCCACGGCGTGAACACCGGGAGCGAGGCGATCGGGCGCTGCTTGAGCCCGGCCTCGAGCGCGTAGCCGTTCATCATCTGGCCGTAGCGCAGAACGTCGGGGCCGCCGATGTCGAAGGTGCGGTTGACCTCGGGCGGCAGTTCGGCCGCGGCGACGAGGTAGTAGAGCACGTCGCGCACCGCGATCGGCTGGATGAAGTTGCGCACCCACTTCGGTGCGGGCATGTAGGGCAGCACGTCGGTGAGGTGGCGCACCATCTCGAACGACGCGGAACCGGAACCGATGACGGTGCCGGCCTGCAGGGCGGCCGTCGGCACGCCGGAGTCCATGAGGATGCGGCCGACCTCGGCCCGCGAGCGCAGGTGAGGGCTGAGCGGACCGTCGGGGTGGAGCCCGCCGAGGTAGACCATGCGCGAGACGCCGGCGTTCTTCGCGGCGGTCGCGACCGTGGTCGCCGCGAGCGACTCGCTCGACTCGAAGTCGCCGCCCGCACCCATCGCGTGCACGAGGTAGTAGAGCACGTCGACGTCGGCGACCGCCGCGACGACCTCGCTCTCGACGGTGAGGTCGGCCTGCACGATCTCTACCCGGTCGGCCCACGGATAATCGCGCAACCGCTGCGGGTTGCGCACCGCGACACGCACGTCGTAGCCGGCGTCGAGCAGGCGCGGCACGAGCCGTCCGCCCACGTAGCCGCTTGCCCCTGTTACCAATACTCGCTTAGCCATCCGTCCACGCTACGCGCGCGTCCCGCGAGAAGTTCCCCATCGCGCTCGCCGATAGAATGTGCATCATGACGACGACGACTGCGACCGGCGAAACCACGACGACAGAACTCGCCCTCGCGATCGACATCGGCGGCACGAAGGCCGAGGCGGCGCTCGTCGACTCGAACGGTGTCGTCGTCGCCGGCAGCCGCTTCCGCCGCCCCACGGGCGCGGGGTCGACCTCCGACCAGCTGGCCGACGCGGTGCGCTCGGTGCTCTCCGACGCCTTGGCCGCCCGCCCGGCCGGCACGACCCTGCTCGGCGTCGGCGTCGGCTCCGCGGGCCCGATCACCGTCGCCGAGGGTCTGGTGTCTCCGCTCAACCTCGGCGTCTGGCGCGACTTCCCGCTGCGCCAGCTCGTGATCGACTCGGTGCCGGAGATGCCGGTGACCATGCGTATGGACGGCGAGTGCATCACCCTCGCCGAGCACTGGGTCGGCGCCGCCGTCGGCCACGACAACGTGATGGGCATGATCGTCTCGACCGGCATCGGCGGCGGCCTCATCCTCGAGGGCTCCGCGATCGCCGGCCCCACCGGCAACGCCGGCCACATCGGCCACGTCGAGGTGGGCGGCTTCGATGACCCGTGCCTCTGCGGCGGCATCGGCTGCGTCGAGGCGATCGCCTCCGGCCCGAAGACCGTCGCCTGGGCCAACCGGCAGGGCTGGGTCGGTGCGACGGGCGAAGACCTCGCCGCCGCCTACGCCGCGGGCGACCCGCTCGCGACCGCCGCGGTCGAGCGGTCGGGCCGCGCGATCGGTCAGGCCATCGCGTCGGCGACCGCGCTCGACGACCTCGACATCGTGGCGATCGGTGGCGGGTTCTCCCGCGTGACACCCGACCTCTTCCGGTTCATCCGCGAGGCCATCGCGAAGCGGGTCGCCTTCGGCTTCGTCACCAAGGTGCAGGTCGTGCCCTCCGCGCTCTCCGACGCCGGCCCGCTCATCGGATCGGCCGCCCTCATCCACCGCGCGGAGATGATCTCCTAGGCTTTGGCGACGCGCCGCAACTGGTCTTCGACGAAGCCCGCTCGCCCGAGCACGACGGCTCCGTAGAGGCCGACGAGCGAGACCACGAGAAGGAAGCCGAGCGGCAGCGTCCAGCCGCCCGTCGCGTCGTGCAGCAGACCGACGAGAAGCGGCCCGAACGCGCCGACCGTGTAGCCGATGCCCTGGGCGAAGCCGCTGAGCGCGACCGCGCCGGTGTGGGTCCTGGTGCGCTTGTTGATGAGCACGAGGCAGATCGGGAACAGGATGGGCCCGGCGCCGGCGAGCAGCACCCAGAGCACGGTGAGCGTGCCTGGCGCGAGCAGCAGGCCGGCGTATCCGGCGACGAAGAAGAACACACCGAGCACGATGAGCCAGGCCGGGCTGCGCAGCCGGCTGACCAGGATCGGCGCGACGATCGAGGCGGGCAGACCGGCGAGGGCGTAGACGGCGAGCAGGGTGCCGCTCACGGCAGGGCTGACGCCGACCAGGTCGACGAGGATCTGCGGCAGCCAGGCGAACGCGGAGTAGGCGCTGATGGTCGAGACGGAGAACGTGACCGCGATGGCGACCGCGACGGGCGACCGCCAGAGCCGGCCCTCGCGGGCCGCATCCGGGATCTCGGGCTCGGTCGTCTCGTCGAGCAGTGCGGCGGCGCGGTCGCGGCGGTGGTTGGCGAGCAGCATGATCCACGGCACGATCGCGAGAGCGGCGACCACCGCCCAGATCGCGAGCGAGACCCGCCAGCCCAGCGATTCGCTGACGGGCACGGCGAGCACCGACGGCAGCGCCGTGCTGACGGCCATCAGGGTGGCGTAGGTCGAGGTGACGAAACCGACCCGGTCGGGGAAGTAGCGCTTGACGACGGGAGGCAGCAGCACGTTGCAGACGCCGATGCCGAGCAGGGTGATCGCGCTTCCGACGAGCAGCATCGGGAAGGAGACGGATGCCGCGCGCAGCAGATGCCCGACGACCATGAGCCCGATGGCGACGACGATCGCGCCCTCGAGACCGAGCCGGCGTGAGACGTAGGGGCCGATGAAACCCGAGAAGGCGAAGAAGATCGGCGGCAGCATGCCGATGAGGCCGATGGCCACGCTGGAGAGCGGGATGTCGGCATCGATCTCGTCGATGATCGGCGAGATCGCGGCGACGGCCGTGCGCAGGCTCAGCGCGACGAGGAGGATGCCGACCAAGGCGAGCGAACGCCCCGCCCACAGGGGAAGGCGGGTCTGTTCTGGCACCCGCTCAACACTACGCTCGTGCGCGCTACAGTTGGTGCCGATGAGCGATCTGCCGAAGTATCTGCCGCTGAGCCAGCGCCCGCGCCGCGACGAGAGCGGCGTCTCGAGCGACTGGAGCGAACGCGTCTCCGCCGTGCTCACCTCGCTGGCGGCGCTCGTCGACGACCTGCCCCCCGACGCGCAGGCGGGTGTGCACGACGACCTCGCCCGGCTGGTCTGGCTGCTGCGCGCCGGCCGACGCGAGCGGTTCGTCGCCCGGGTGCGGAAGCGTCGGCCGTTCGCCGGCGACACCGACCTCGTCGGGGCGCTGCGCGAGCTGGCCGCGCTGCCCCGCCGCCGGCCGATCGGCGACCTCGCCGCGGCCGTGGTGACGGCGCTCGATGTCGCCGACACGGCACAGACCACGGTCGACGTCGACCCGGTCACACTGGGTGCTGTCGCCGTCGCGCGGGCGTTGAGCGCTCCGCTCCCGATCCGCGCCGTGCTGTCGGGCGTCACCCTCGTGGCGGCCGACGCCGACTGGGCGGTGGGCCGGGGTCCGGAGACGCGCGCCGTCGGTGCCCAGATCGTGCGCTTCCTCTACGGCCGCGCCGGCATCCCGACGACGATACCCGAGCCCGGCGACGACGAGGTCGAGCGGCCCGGCGAGTAGGCCTACTCCTCGCGCTTCTCCGGGTAGCCGAGGATGACCCGCACCTTGCGCTCGTCGTCGGCGATCTGCTCGATGAGCGCCTCGATCGTGGAGTACTTCACCTGGCCGCGGATGAACTCGACGAACGCGACCTCGACGACCTTGCCGTACAGGTCGATGGTCTCGTCGAGCACGTGGGCCTCCACCTGCTTCTCGGGGACCCCGTCGAACGTCGGGTTGTTGCCGATCGATACGGCCGATCCGTAGCGCACACCGTCGGCCGTGAACCAGGCCGCGTAGACGCCGTCGCCCGGGATGAAGCCCTCGTTGCGCGGCGAGAGGTTGGCGGTCGGGAAGCCGAGGGCTCGGCCGCGCTGGGCGCCCATCACGACCTCCCCGCGCACCGTCGGTTCGTGTCCGAGCACCTGGGCGGCCTCGGCCACCCGCCCGGCGGCGAGGAGCTCGCGGATCCAGGTGGACGATGCGCGGCGCCGGTGCTCCGATCCGGCCTCGGGTTCGACGACGTCGTCGATCACGTGCACGGCGAATCCGAGGCGGTCGCCGAACTCGCGCAGCGTGTCGACGGTTCCGCTCCCCCGGTTGCCGAAGCGGAAGTCGGCGCCGACCATGACCACCTTCGCGTGCAGGGCGTCGACGAGGATGCGTTCGACGAACTCCTGCGGCGACTGCTCGCTGAAGGCGCGGTCGAATTCGAGCATCAGGGTGGCGTCGACGCCGGTGCCGGCGAGCAGCTCGACCTTCTGTGCGTTGCTCACGAGCGGCGGCGGGCAGGCCTCGGGGCGCAGCAGTGCGAGCGGATGGCGGTCGAACGTGACGATGGTCGCGGTGAGCGAGTCGCGCGCGGCCACCTCGCGCAGCTCGGCGATCACCCGGCGGTGGCCGGCGTGCACCCCGTCGAACTTTCCGATGGCGACCGCGCTCGGGCCGAACCCGGCGGGGATCTCGCCGAGCGAAGAGAAGAAGCGCACGCTCACGCCCCCGCGGGGATGGCAGTGGTGCGCGGGCGACGGTGGTGGAGCCAGAGCATTCCGAGGATCGGCAGCACGAGCGGCACGAAGGCGTACCCGGCCCCGAAGCCCGACCAGACGGTCTTCGCCGGGAAGAGGATCGGGTCGAAGATGCTGAGCAGGCCGACCACGAGCACACCGAGCAGTTCGAACGAGATGGTGATCCACGCGACGCGGTACCAGGCGTCGCCGGGCGCGACGAGTGCGATCGTCGCGACGATGTAGACCACGGCCGCCAGCGCCGACAGCGCGTAGGCGACGGGCGCCTTGTCGAAGTCGTCGAGCAGTTGGAAGACGGATCGACCGGTCGCAGCGAGCGCGAGCAGCGCGTAGACGGCGATGAGGACGCGCCCGATGCCGGTCGAACGTGAGGGAGTCGTGGTGGTCATTGTTCTTAGATTACGCGACCTGGACGAACCAGATTTGATACATGCGGTAGAGCATCACGGCGACCGCGAGACTGGCCACGCCGAGCACCGCGGTGCTCCAGCGCGAGCGGTCGACGAGGCCCCAGACGATCGCGAGCGGGGGGATCACCGCGGCGGTCACGAGGTAGACCCAGAACTCGAGCACACTGCCCGTCGCGGTGTTGCCGAACGCGGGGGCGAGGAGCGAGACCACGATCTGCGCCATCAGCAGCACCTCGACGAGCGCGGTCGCGCCCATCGTGATGTCGGCGGGCCGTTTGCCGAGCAGGCCGAGGGCGAGGGCGAGCAGCCCCGCGACGAGGGCGACGGCGATTTGCAGCCAGGTGAACCACTCGATCATTCGGCTGCTCCGGTCTCGACGAGGACCTCGTCGGTCGGGAAGTTGACCAGCGCCTTGACGGTGCTGCCGTTCGCCTCGAGCAGACCGACGAGCCGGCCGTCGGGCGCGAGGCCCGCGATCGGACCGGCGACGCCGTCGAGGGCCGGAACGGTGAGGCGCTTGCCGTGCACGAGGTCGACCACTTCCTGCGCCTCGAGGGTGTGCGACGGGAACAGCGTCGTGGCGACGGCCGCCGGGTTCAGCAGCGCGTCGTTCACGACCAGGTTCTCGAGGGTCGAGGCGTCGGCGACGTCGAACGGGCCGACCTTCGAGCGACGCAGCACGGTGAGGTGACCGCCGGTGCCGAGCGAGAGCCCGAGGTCGCGGGCGAGCGCCCTGATGTAGGTCCCGCTCGAGCACTCCACGCGCACGTCGAGGTCGATGAAGCCGTCGGTGCGGCGGGTGTCGATGAGGTCGAAAGCCGAGATGGTGACGGCGCGCGGCTTCAGCTCGACATCCTCGCCCGCCCGCGCCAAGGCGTACGCGCGTTTGCCGTCCACCTTGATCGCGCTGAAGCTCGACGGCACCTGCTCGATGTCGCCGGTCAGCCGCGCGATACCGGCGGCGATCTGGTCGTCGTCGATCGCCGAGACGTCGAGCGCTTCGCCGAGGGTGCCCTCCGCGTCATCCGTATCGCTCGCCTGCCCGAGGCGGATCGTGGCGGTGTATTCCTTGCCGAGTCCGACAACGAAGGTGAGCAGCCGCGTCGAACTGTTCATGCCGAGCACGAGCAGGCCGGTGGCCATCGGGTCGAGGGTTCCGGCGTGGCCGATCTTGCGGGTGCCGGCGAGCTTGCGGGTGCGCGAGACCACGTCGTGGCTCGTGATGCCCTGGGGCTTGTCGACGAGCAGGATGCCGCTGGCCGGGTTGGTGGGAGGTTTCATCGGTCGTTCTCTTGGTCGGTTCTCAATCGGACTCGCCCGCGGCGCCGAGCACCGCGTAGAGGTCGAGGGTGTCGGGGAAGGCCGCCTCGAGCAGCTCGCGCGCGGCCGGATTCGTGTCGAAATCGTCGATCATGCGCGTGCCGATCATGGTGTTGATGAGCATGCCGGTGGCGAGGAACTGCTGCGATTCGGCGGGCGAGAAGCCCGCTTCGTCGCGGAGGACACCGTACACCTCGATCAGCCCCGCCCGGGCGTAGGCGCCGATCACCGGGTCGCTGCCGAGCACGAATCCGTGCATGAGCGAGAGGAGCACACCGCGCTGGCGCAGCATGCCGACGTAGGCGGCGCCGAGCCGACGACCGAGGTGCACGTCGGAGTCACGCACGATCTCGGCCCGGAAGGCCGCGAGCAGCGCCGCGAGCGCCCGCCCGAGCACCTCGAGGAAGAGCTTCTCCTTCGTGCCGAACATACGCACGACGTACGGCTGGCTGACGCCGGCGGCGCGGGCGACCTGGGCCGTGGTGGAGCCGACGTATCCGAACTCGCCGAAGACCCGGGTCGCGGCGGCGAGCACGAGTTCGCGGCGGTCGCCGGGGCGCATGCGTTGCGCCGATCTCGCGGGGGAAGGCGGCGGCACCGGGATCGATTCGCCGCTCATCTTCCCAGCCTATCAGCGGCTAATTTGGTTAGCGCGGGCGGGTGCACATCTTCGAGCATCTAGTCTTTTCCCATGCGTATTGCGGTGATCGGGGCGGGCGCCGTCGGTGGTGCCATCGCGGCCCTGCTCGCCACGGGCGGCCACGACGTGGTGGTCACCGCCCGGGGAGAGAACCTCGCCGCGATACAACGCGACGGCATCCGGCTGCGCGGCGCATGGGGCGACCACGATGCCGCGGTCTCGGCCGTGGCCCGGCTGCGCTCCCCCGGCAAACGCGCCAGCGCCGTGCCCGCCTTCTCCCTCGTCTTCGTCGCGACCAAGGCTCAGGATGCCGCGGCGGCACTTTCCGCGAACCGGGCGGCCATCGGCGACGCCCCCGTCGTCGTCGTGCAGAACGGTCTCGGCGGTGTCGAGTCGGTGCGTTCCGTGCTCCCCGGCTCCCCCGTCGTCGGAGCGCTCGCGATGTTCGCCGCCAGCTACGTCGGCCCTGGCAAGGTGAAGATCACCACCGCGGAACCGACGTTCGTGGGCGGCGACGACGCCGACGCGACGGCGCTCGTCGTGCGCGTGCTCGGAGCGGTGATGCCCGTGAAGCGCGTCGACGACTTCGCCGGCGCGCAGTGGACCAAACTCGTGATCAACCAGGTCAACGCGCTGCCGGCGATCACCGGGCTGAGCGTGCAGGACGTGATCGCGCACCGCGGCCTCCGTCGTGTGCTCACCCGCAGCATGCTCGAGACCGTGCGGGTGGCCAAGGCCGCCGACATCGGCTTCGTGACGCTCGGCGGACTCAGCGCGCCGATACTCGGCGCGTTCGCACGGGCGCCGCTCTGGGCCGCCGAGGCGCTCCCCCGGCAGATCCGCCGACGTATGGGGTCGACGCCGAATCCCGGCTCCACGCTGCAGAGCATCAGGCGCGACCAGCCGACCGAGATCGACTACCTCAACGGCGCGGTCGTCGCCGAGGGAGAACGTGTCGGCGTCGCGACGCCGATCAACGCGCTCATCGTGCGGCTCGTGCACGAGGTCGAGTCGAGCAAGACGTTCATCGTGCCCGAGGTGGTCATCGCCCGGGTGGCGACGGCGACCCACGACGAGAAGACCGCCTAGGCCTCAGCAGCTGTCGGCGAACCGCCGGCGGGGGTGGTCGGAGTCGGAGTTGTCGACGATGGCCGTGGCCGCCGTGCGCGGCTTCGACTCGACGGCGTAGAGCGCCTGGGCGCCGCTGTACCGCAGGTGCCGTTCCGGCCGCGGGTTGGGCGCCGCGCTGTCGCGTTCCGCGCGCCGCAGGGTCGCCTCCTGCTCGGCGACCTCGAGCCAGACCGAGTAGTTCCACAGGCCGCGCAGCTCGGGGCGGTTGAGGAAGTTGCCGTCGACGATGAGCAAGGCGTCGGCCGGGCCGGTGAGCCAGACCGGCTCGACCTGGGCGTCGCGGGCGACGTCGAACGCCGCCGCCACGAAGCCGGTGCTCCCGCCCATACGGAACGGCTGCACGAGCGTGCGCTGGAAGGTGAGGTAGTCGTAGGAGTCGCGGTAGAAGCCCTCGGGGTCGTCACGCCCGCGCGCGTACCGTTCGGCCCGCGGCCGGTGGAAGTCTTCGATCGACGCCCGGAACACCGTGTGGCCCGTGAGCCGCATGGTCGCGGCGAGGTCGTCGGCGAACTGCGACGTTCCGGCGACGTCGATCCCGTCGACCGCGACGGTCGCCCGGCCCTTGCCGTAGTTGTGCAGGATCTCGTCGGCGAGAGCCGCGAGCACGTCCTTCTTCTGCGGTTGCCATGGCGTCATCCGGCCAGCCTACGCCGAGCCTAGAGTTGAGGTGTGAGCATCGCACCCGCCGTCAGTGACTGGTTCGACGGAAACGGCAGGGACCTGCCGTGGCGCCGCCCCGGCTTCACGGCGTGGGGCACCCTCGTCAGCGAATTCATGCTGCAGCAGACGCCCGTGGTGCGGGTGATCCCGCGCCTCGAGGAGTGGCTCGAGCGCTGGCCGACGCCGGCCGACCTCGCCGCGGCCTCCCCCGGCGACGCCGTGCGCGCGTGGGCGAGTCTCGGCTACCCGCGCCGGGCCCTCAACCTGCACGCGGCCGCCGTCGCCATCACCGAGCGCCACGGGGGCATCGTTCCCGAAGACGTGCCCTCGCTGTTGGCTCTGCCGGGCATCGGCGACTACACGGCCCGCGCCGTCGCGGTCTTCGCCTACGGACACCGGCATCCCGTCGTCGACGTGAACATCAGGCGTGTGCTGGCGCGCGCGGTGCACGGGGTCGGCGAACCCGGGCCCGCGGCCAAGCGCGACCTCGCGGAGATGGAAGCGATCCTGCCGGAGTCGATAGCGGATGCCCGCCGGGCCAACGCGGCCGTGATGGAACTCGGGGCCGTGGTCTGCACGGCGCGTTCGCCCAAGTGCGGGGTCTGCCCGATCGCCGACGCCTGCGCCTGGCGTCTCGCCGGCTACCCGGCGTTCGAGGGCAAGCGGGCGCCGACGCAGAAGAAGTTCGCCGGCAGCGACCGGCAGGTGCGCGGGCTCATCCTCGCCGAACTGCGCGCGAGCGACATCCCCGTGACCGCGGGCGAGATCGCCCTGGTCTGGGCGCTCGACGAGCAGCGGGAACGAGCACTCGCCGGCCTGCTCGTCGACGGACTCGTGGTCGAGGTCGCCGGCGCGTACGAACTGCCCGGCTAGCGCCCAGACAAATGAGCCGGTTCCGGCCGGATGAGCCGGCCGCGGCCGGCTCATCCGGCCGGAACCGGCTCATCTACGGGCAGCTACGGGCAGTTACGGGCGGGGGCCCGAGGAGAAGGTCGCCTCGTCGTCGTCGTCGTCGTCAGCTGCTGCTGCGACGTTGGCGAGGTCTTCCTCGTCGCCGACGAACGCGCGCGGCTTGACGTACGGGTCTTCGTCGCCGGCGTACTGCGCCGTCTTCGCGAGCGTCTCCGACTCGGCGTCGCGCGAACGGGCCTCGTTGAGCAGGCTCTCGATGAGCGCGGCGTTCTCGGGGATACCGTCGGCGATGAACTCGATGCTCGGGGTGAGCCGGGCGGTGATGTTCTTGCCCACCTCGCTGCGCAGCATGCCGGTGGCCGACTTGAGGGCCGCGGCGGTGTCGGCGCGCTCGTCGTCGGAACCGTAGACCGTGTAGAACACCGAGGCGTGCTGCAGGTCGCCGGTGACACGCACGTCGGTGATGGTGACGAAGCCGAGACGCGGGTCTTTGACGCCACGCTCGAGCGCCTTGGCGATGATTACCTTGATGCGGTCCGCCATCTTGGCGGCGCGAGCCTGGTCGGCCATGTCGTGCTCCTTGGTAGTTAAGGGCTGATTGGGCAGGCCGCAAGCGACCTGCCCAATCAACGTTTCTCACCGGGGGTGGTTAGACCCGCGGCTTTTCCTTCATTTCGATCGTCTCGATCTCGTCGCCGATCTGGATGTCGTTGAACTTGCCGAGACCGATACCGGCCTCGAAGTCCGTACGCACCTCGGTGACGTCGTCCTTGAAGCGACGCAGGCTCTCGATCGCCAGGTTGTCGCCGACGACGACTCCCTCGCGGATGACGCGGGCCTTGGCGTTGCGGGTGATCGTTCCGGAGCGGACGATGACACCTGCGACGTTGCCGAACTTGGAGGAGCGGAAGATCTCGCGGATTTCCGCGACACCAGACTGCACCTCTTCGAACTCCGGCTTGAGCATTCCCTTGAGCGAGTTCTCCACGTCTTCGAGCGCCGCGTAGATGACGCTGTAGAAGCGCACGTCGACACCCTCGCGAGACGCGCGGTCGCGCGCCTTCGGGTCGGGGCGAACGTTGAAGCCGATGATGATGGCGTTGTCGACGGTAGCGAGGTTGACGTCGCTCTCGGTGACAGCACCGACACCGCGGTGGATGATGCGCAGCTGCACCGACTCGTCGACCTCGATCTTGAGCAGCGACTCTTCGAGTGCTTCGACAGCACCGGAGACGTCACCCTTGATGATGAGGTTGAGCGATTCGACCTTGCCGTCTTCGAGGGCCTTGGTGAAGTCCTCGAGGCTGATGCGCTTGCGGCTGCGGGCGAGCAGGGCGTTGCGCTCTGCTGCTTCGCGCTTTTCGGCGATCTGGCGGGCGGTGCGGTCGTCGTCGGTCACGAGGAACGTGTCGCCGGCGCGGGGAACGGACGTGAGTCCGAGCACCTGCACGGGGCGGGCGGGCGTCGCGAACTCGACGGAGTCGCCGTTCTCGTCGAACATCGCACGCACACGGCCGTAGGCCGTTCCGGCGACGATCGGGTCTCCGACCTCGAGCGTTCCCGACTGGATGAGCACGGTCGCAACCGCACCACGGCCCTTGTCGAGCTTCGCCTCGATGGCGACACCACGGGCGTCCTTGTTCGGGTTCGCACGCATGTCGAGACCGGCGTCTGCGGTGAGCAGCACGGCGTCGAGCAGCTTGTCGATACCGACGTTGTTGAGCGCCGAGACGTCGACGAACATCGTGTCTCCGCCGTACTCTTCCGCGACGAGGCCGAACTCGGTGAGCTGCTGGCGCACCTTGGCCGGGTTCGCACCGACCTTGTCGACCTTGTTCACCGCGACGACGATCGGAACGCCGGCCGCCTGCGCGTGGTTGAGAGCCTCGACCGTCTGCGGCATGATTCCGTCGTCGGCCGCGACCACGAGGATCGCGATGTCGGTGACCTGGGCACCACGGGCGCGCATGGCGGTGAACGCCTCGTGGCCCGGGGTGTCGATGAAGGTGATCTTGCGCTCGACGCCCTCGTGCATGGCTTCGACCTGGTACGCACCGATGTGCTGCGTGATTCCGCCGGCTTCGCTCGCGACGACGTTCGCGTTGCGGATGGCGTCGAGGAGGCGCGTCTTACCGTGGTCGACGTGACCCATGACGGTGACGACGGGGGGCCTGATCTCCAGGTCTTCGTCGTCTTCGTCTTCGAGCTCCTGGTCGAGGTCGATCGAGAAGCCGCTCAGCAGCTCGCGGTCTTCGTCTTCCGGCGAGACCATGTCGATCTTGAAGCCGAGCTCGTCGCCGAGGATGCCGAAGGTCGCCTCGTCGAGGGACTCGGTCGCCGTCGCCATCTGTCCGAGGTGGAACAGCACGGTGACGAGGTTTCCGGGGCTGGTGTCGATCTTGTCGGCGAAGTCGGTGATCGACGCGCCGCGACGAAGACGGATGACCGTCGAGCCGTCGCCACGGGGAACACTGACGCCACCGAGCGACGGGGCTTCGCGGAGTTCGAACTCGGCGCGCTTCGTACGCTTCGACTTGCGGGCCTTGCTCTTGCCGCCACCGCGACCGAAGGCACCGGCGGTACCACCACCGGGACCGCGGCCGCGACCGCCGCCGCCTGCGGGACGGTTGGGACCGAAGTTGGAACCGGGGGTTCCGGGGGCTCCACCGGGAGCGCCGCCGGGACGGAAGCCGCCACCTGCGGGACGCGCTCCACCGGCGCCGCCGGGACGACCGGCTCCTGCCGGACGAGCACCGAATGCCGGCGGACGTGCGCCCTGGCCGGGGCCACCCGGACGGGGTGCGCCGGGGCGGGGAGCACCGGGACGCGGGATGCCGGGAGCACTCGAGGTGCCACCCGCAGCCGGAGCGCCGGGACGCTGCATGCCCTGGTTGGATGCGAAGGGGTTGTTTCCGGGACGCGCTGCGCCCGGACGCTGCATGCCCTGGTTGCTGCCGAACGGGTTGTTGCCCGGACGGGGCTGGCCGGGGCGCGGGATGCTCGAGGCACCCGGCTTGGCGCCGGGAGCGGCGGGAGCCGCGCCCTCGGCGGGAGCGGCGGGAGCCGAAGCGGCGGCAGCGGCTGCTGCCTCCGCCTGGGCCTGGCGCTCGGCGACCGTGAGCGGAGCCGGCGTCGCGACGACGGGCTCGGCGGCTACGGGCTCTTCGACGACGGGAGCCTCGACCACGGGGGGCTTGGGCGCCGCCGGACGCGGAGCCGCGGCCTTGACGGGGGGCTTGGGGGCACTGGGAGCCGCCGCGGCGGGCTTGACGCCTGCCGCTTCGAGGGCCGCCTTGAGGCGACGTGCGACGGGGGGCTCGATGCTCGATGACGGGCCCTTGACGTATTCGCCCATTTCTTTGAGCTTGTCGAGGGCGATCTTGCTGTCGACGCCGAGTTCGGCGGCGATTTCGTGTACGCGTGGTTTGGCAGCCACAATTCTCCTGT